>ERZ842401.5486-NODE-5486-length-14048-cov-53.381048_pt1 | contig 14048 bp, 14 predicted proteins | sample MGYA00521270_ERZ842401 | MGnify/ENA primary metagenome ERZ842401 (study PRJEB31892, sample SAMEA3878208) | bioreactor metagenome | biome: Moose rumen | place: Sweden | collected 2011-10 | study: EMG produced TPA metagenomics assembly of the PRJEB12797 data set... | reverse complement strand
CTCATTCAAATGCAAGGGCTCAAATATCTGGACGAGCTTACATTCATCCATTTTCCGTCTCAACACATTCTGAGCTTGCTCCTTCCATTCGGTCACGCCCCTTGACTGCACATTATGGTAGTGTATCCTCTTCTGAGTCCAGGCCAACTCCTGCTTTTCTTGTGGTGTCAGTTTATTCTTCTTTATATCGCTCATGGCCTTTTCTAATATCTTATCATAGTCCAAAACGCTCTTTCAACGTTGCGAGATGCCAATAGTCTTGCCAATAGTTGTTGTTAACCAAATCATAGAACCCTATCCTGTCACCCATCCTCCTACATACAAACACAAAGTGATTTTTGTCTCTGAACGGATGACCTTTAGGCTTAACATGACTGACCAGATACTTGCTGTTTTCTCGAATCTGTTTCTCTATTTTGCCTAAAATCCTCACGATTTCAATATATGTTCTCACAGCTTCCTGACTAGTACCTGCTGTCGTGATACCTCCTCCCATAGAAAGATATGAATTGCCGTCAGACAGTTCATGGAAGGTGTTAACTCCAGCTTTTCTCAGGGACGTGATTTCTTCTTCAGTGAATGATGTCTCTGGTTTTACACCATCCATCCTAAAGATTGACATCAACTCCGGCCAGTTTCTGTTGACAACTTCCAAAAGACCCTTGTCAGACCATCCTTCGTGGTCGCGTATATCTACGAAATAAACGTCATCAGGTCTAAATACTGCGAACAGTACGGGGCCAGTTCGTTCGACGAATCCCGTTGACTCGTATTTTAACCCTAGATGTAGGTGATGAATACCCCAATCATACAGCAGCCCATCCAATTTGTCTTTTTGTATAGCAGTATTTAGATGAGGGTTGACGCTCTCTCCTTTTACAATTTTTGATTCCAGCCAAGTCAAGCCTTCCTTTACTTCTTCAGGGCAAACAAACGTATCTGCTTTGTGTATTACCCTTGGTCGTTTCTCCAGCAGGCGATGACAGTATGAACAATACGAATGCAACACATCATCGTCGTTGACCAACATGGAAGTATCAAAACCAAGCTCTTCTATCTCCTTTTTGAAGATTTTGGCTAAGGAAGGCTTAAATCTAAACTCTATTTTCATTAGTGATTTTACAACCTTATTATTCCCTTATTCCTCAGCAGATGCAGGAAAGCGGCACTATGTCGTGGTGGCGGAAACCCAGCACTTCGCATTATACCCTCTATTTTCTTTTCTGCTTTGTGAGTATCTTGCGGCAAAGTATTAGGGTATGGTTTAAACTCTTTGATTTGACTTACAAAACAATCAATAGCTTTGGTTGTTTTAATAAGTTCTGCATCTATTACCTCAACCAGTTTAAGCACAATTTGAGAAAAACCGACGACACCTCTGAGGCTTAATCTAACAACATCATCTACAGTGGTGACAGCGAACATCTCAGGCACCTCTTCTACGTCCAAATCTGATGCCGTCAAATCTATTGTACTATTATAAGCGTCAATGGTCCTCTGGTCGCTCTTCCCGCCTCTATGTATTATACTATTCCGACACTCCTTAAAGAATCTATAAACCTTAAGATAATTTTCCAGATGTGCCAATTGATAGCAACCATTTTTTGAGACATATACGCCATAAAACGCATCAACCAAAGCAGAATTGGGATGTGTCTGTAATGCCAATAGAGTATCCCTCGCACTATCAGGGAACTGAAGCAGTTTTCCCTTCTTTTCATTTATTCCTAACATTGGCAAAACCACCTCTAACCATCCTTCATAAAGAGCAAATATATTGGTCAATAAATTTCTGCTGATACTATATTCCTGTTGTTCCCATGTCTGCTCTATACAAGCTCTATATAAGTTCGGCCTATTTGTTTTATCTTCACAATCCACAAAACGGCCTGACAGCTTCGCATTCTGCTTCACATTCATTTCGTGATAATAGCCGTTAACCTGCCAGCGAAGGTTCTTGATAGCAGTGACTGTTGGCCATAAATCATCAAACAGTTCTGTAATTTGAGCCTCCAACAGTTTACTCTGGAAAAAGAAACATCTCATAGTTTTCTTATACGTTCCAGACTGTACTCTACTCGGAGATGAAAGTTTAGTAGTATTTATATTTGGCATAGACTTATTATCTTTTACATCATCCTTCAAAAATCAGCCATTGCTTCTAATCTTCATGAATCTTTCGTTCCGTAATTCCGTGAGTCCTTGCGCTATCTCTTCCAGAGAAGCGCAGCCTCCCCACATCCAATAAACGTAAAGTGGAGTAACACATCCAAAGTCCATAGAGCACGAGCGAGCCTCGTTTTCCATGAACTCGCAAATCTTATCAATCATTTCACGATCCTAATCCCTTGTAACCCTATTCAAACAGTACTGACAGAAGAATTTCGGTGAGTCCAGCGGAAATATACGTGCGAACCTTGCAAAGTCGCAGATACGCCTCCAGAGTGTGATGGCATTCGCTACGTGAGCGGGATTCTTTGCCCTGTAGCTCACATCCCTGTTGTGCCCAAAGTTGCCGCTCTCCATCACAAACGCCATTATCCTGTCCGCTCTCTTGTCAAACCGAAAATCACAGGCCAGCAACCCTTCGCCCATATCCGGCAGACTAAGATACCTGCTTGCCAGATTGAAGAACGCCTTCCACTCCGTCACCAGCCCCATCTTCTTAAGACGCTTCTCCAATAACGTGACATCAATATTCTGCCGATACACCCAAAGTAGCCTGCACCAGTCGCAGATCTGCCGTAGTCCCACCCCTTCCATGAAGAAGTGGTTGATGATATGGTTAAAGATAATGATGACATCATTATCCGCACTGGGCAGGAATATCTGTACCCAATTGTTCATCCAACTCCTGATATTTCCCCTATAGAAAATGTCCTCGTGTACCTCATCCGCCACTCGGTTCATTCTTCGTGACAGTTTGGTGTGCATCGTGCCGTGCAGTTCCACCACCCAATCGTCGATGGTCATACCCAGGTGGAGCCTACCCTTATCTTCTTGCTCCACACTTTGCGCAATAGGCAACAACATTACCTTCGCATTCTCATAGTTATCCTTGCTCAGATAGAGGTCCACGTCGCCCGATGCTCTCCACAGTGGCTTATCGTAGCATTGGGCGACTCCCTGACCTTTTACCAACAGTGTATAAACCTCAGCCTTCCGCAACTTCTCAATCAACTCAGCGATAAACGCATTCATCGCCTTGTTCCGTTGCTCTATCTGCAACGTCTGCCCAATGAACTGCAAAGCCCATTCCTGCGGAACCAGAGGAGAACCATGAACCTTGAACCCGGAACCCTGAACCGTCTCGATGCCAGCGGCAACGAGACCTACCACTACCTGTTGCTCCGCTAACCGATACACCTCACCCCAATCCACGTTAGAAAAATCATGAACCATGAACCCTTCACCATGAACCGGAAATAGTCCTGCTCTCACCAACGCAAGAAACGCTTGTATGTTCGAATCCTTGACCATTAACCCTTAACCGTTAACCTTTACCAACTCATCGTAGATGGCTAAATGCCTTTCTATCACCACATCTATCGAGAAATTCTCCTCCGCATACTTCCTCGAATTCCTGCCCATCTTCTGCCTCAATGCTGAATCCGAAAGCAATATATCCAGTTTCTCCACCAGCGCATCCACATCCTTCGCCGGAATCAGATACCCGTTATACCCGTCAATCACCGTTTCTTTGCATCCTACAGAATTGCACGTAATCACCGGCCTACCAATGGCATTCGCTTCAATCAACGACTTGGGCAACCCCTCCATATAATATGACGGGAACGCCACAATATGCGAACTCTGCAACAGTTCCTTTACGTCCGTCCTATATCCTAACCATTGGATATAAGACTCATCACAAACTGCGTCCAACTGCTCCTTGGTGATAGCCCCCGGATGGTCGTCAATACCACCCACCAGCAGGAACTCTACCTTGCCCTCATACTTCGACCGCAGCCGTTCTGCCGCCTCCGTTAGGATAAACACACCCTTCTCCACAATCATACGAGCCGTCAGTATCACCCTTATTTTGCGGTTTTTGTTATCGTTATGGTTATCGTTAACCTCTGGCTCTGGCGTATAGCAGAACTCCTTCAAATCCACACCCGACCCTTTGATATACCGTGCCTGCTCTTCCTTGATGATACCGTTCTTCACATACAGTCCTTTGTCATCATCGTTCTGGAAGATACAAAGCAGATTTTCGCGATTGTGAGAATAACGAAGAACCTTGGGCATTACGCGAGCCATCATCCCTTTGTTGTCCTCCGCAAAGAATCCCCCCAGTCCACTGATGGCATTCACCACTCCGTTCACCTTGGCGAACTTTGCAGCCAAAGTAGCCCACAGGATAGTCTTCATCCCCACATGGTGCACCACGTCAGGCTTCTCCCGTTTATACAATTTCTTCAGGAACCGCAGCGTACTCAATTCCTGGAGGATATTCATTCCCGACCGTGACATGGGCAGGTCTATCACCTTCAGCCCTTGTGCCTCTATGTCTTTCAGTTTCCCTGTGTCTGCCGTCACAATGGTCACATCCCACCCTGCTTTCTTTGCTGCTAAAGCAACAGGGAGACGGTGCGACAAGAAGAACCAGTCAACGTTAACGACTATAAATAATTTCATTACACGTAATTTCTAATAATCTCTTTTGTTATCTGTGCCACTTGATTCTCTATCAAATCTTCTCCTTTAATGATATGGCTTGTATTTTGCTTCCTGATGGAATTAACACCATCTTGAAATCTTTTGAGCATCTGATGCTTTTGATTTGTATCCTTCAACTTTTCTACGCGTGAATTATTTGTCACGCGCTGAGACATCCTCTCTAATGCCACCTCCTCACCAACAGTAATAAGAACGTTCAATGTTTTCACGTTGGGATTGAGAATATGAAGTAAATTCATTAAGTTGTCCTCAGCTTTTATATCCCCACATAGAGACAAAGATATGGAAGCCTGCACCAAACCTTGATCCCAAATTACTATTCTTCTCCGCCTTGTGTCTTGATATACACCGATTTTCTGGAGCACATTAGAAGTCTGCTCAATCTTAGACTTACCAGAGTACCCGTTTCTTTTAACTATTGCAATTACTTTTTTAAAAATATCGTAGTGAAATACTAACCAAAAGAAAAATACTGAGAGTTTTTTAAGCTTCCTAAACAAAGTACTCCTACCATGGTCAACTTCATAACTGGGCTCATCAACAAGAAAGCCTTCACTTCTTAGCCTTGATGCGACAATGTAAGAAATAGTTGATTTTCCACATCCTGGCAAACCGTAAAATTCTACGAACAAAGTTCTGTTTACAGAATTTTCCATATAGCTTCCAATATTTCTGCTCTGGTTACCTCGAACGGACGGGATGTATCTACCACCAAAGTGTTATCTGACAGATTCAATCCCATCACAATCTTTTTCTTGGTCTCAATCTCTTCCGCAGTCATCTCCGGTTTTCGTTCAATGGCTACTTCTGTGGGCACAATCAGCTTAACAGTCAGATCTGGAGGATTCAATGCCGCAGATGCATATATTCTATACTCCCAAGCAGCAATCTTTCCCATCAAACCTTTCCCCTCATACTTGCTCAGTAGAGGTCCGTCGCTACACCCTGCATATAACGTCTGCGGATAACGGTCTGTAAGCACAATCAATCCATTGTTACGAGCCTTCGTCTGGTCTTTTATCTTTGCTTTCTTTTCTTTAGCCAGTGTGACAGCCCAAAGAACTTTAGCAATAGAATATAGACGTGACTTAAATGTTATTTTCTTCTTCTCAGAATACTCCTTTTCTACAGAATGGCCTAATCCTTTGCCCCCAACCTTCTTGGCGACCATCTTCATCGGTTTTCTAAGCAAGGAACTGCTGCCATCACCACTCCCAAAGTAGATAGTAGCCACATCAAGTTTTTTATTTAACTCTTTCTTGATGTATGCCAACGTCGTTGACTTCCCTGCACCATCGCATCCCAAGAATGTTATAACATTTCCACCATTAGGCGACACTCTTCTATTGGCAACGAAGCTATTGATACCTTTACGCCGTTTAATTCCACCCGTGAGCCAGAACCACTCTCTCTTGTGGCGCATCCACCATGATCCGAGAGAAGAATACCCAGTGAAGAGTTTCAACTCCTTCAACAGTAATTTGTGAAGTTTTCTCAGTTGGCCTTTCTTAGCCAATTCCTTTCCATTCAATAAACGGACAATCTCAGAGGATGCTTCTACCCCAACAAACTGCTTGGCGCGATTTTCAATAGCAATTCTATCTATACGCTCTAAAAGCCAGGACATTTCCTTTTTATCGTCCTTGACTATCCTGCGTCCATTGTCTCGCCAGCGGAGTTTCATAGCCATTCGAACCAAGAGCAGAATCAGTTCATCTTCATAAGCAGAACAATAAATGCCACTTTCGTCCTTCCTCCGATTATCAAGGATTAGTTTACCCCATGGATTCACAGTATAACCTTTCAGGTGTTTCTCTCCAAGGGTCATCCTATAATGGGTATGCAGGTGCCAAATTTTGGCCGTCTCCATGTCAAACCCAATAAAATCCTCTATAGCATTATACTGCATCAAGGGTGTTGAGCGAAACCGTTTCAGTCCACACTCATCTAAAACCATTTCCATTTGCACCCTTTGTGCGGGGTCAAACAGCACGTCAAGGTCTGTATCACCCTCTAAAGCCTCTGCAAGGTGCTCGTTGCTCTTCCAGTGACAATATGTAATCCCTTTTTGCTCCAGAGCGTTGATTACTCTTTCTATTGATTTCAGCATATATTGTTATTGTATATAATGAGAACAAAATTTATCCTCTTAGCTTCCCGTAAATTTCATCATATTTCTTATGCATCGCCGCAAGTGAGAAATGTTCTTTCACATAAGCCCGGCTCAGTTCACCTAATGTCTTTAACTGATTTTTGGTCATTCCCGCAAGTCTATTAATCTCATTCACCCAATGTTCTTCGTCAAAAGGGAGTATAGATACAAACTCCTTGTCCGTCGCCACCTCTCTGTGCTGTGGAATGTCAGATAGCACTGCTGGCATACCAGCATACATACCTTCCAAAACGGAAACTGGAAGCCCTTCAAGGGTAGAAGTTGATAAATAGACATCCGCGTCCTGTAGTCTTTCAAACACCTCGTTTCTTGGTATCAAACCCGTTATGACAAACTTTTCTTCTAACCCTTCCGCTTTTATTCTCTGAACTATCCCCTTATCTTCTTTTCCTATCAAAAGAAACTTAGCACCTGGTGTCGTCCGCTTAGCTACACCTATCAGAAAATCATGATTCTTCAACGAAATCATCCGTGCTACGTATGCGAAAACCACCCCTTCGTGAGCTGTTTTCTCATTTCCTTCTATAATCTCGTCTATCCTTTCTGTATCTACACCATTCTGTATGGGTAATATTCTATCCCCCTTCAATTTCTTAAGGCTTTGAGGATATTGTACAAACGAAGCATTACTGCAGCATACTACATATCTCGACAAAAGTCCATCAACATAGCTTCTTATCTTATTGTGAAGTTTGTATCCCGTAAACGTACTGTGAATGGTAAACACAACTTTCTTTCTAAAACCAGTCCCTAGCATCAATAAAAGTATTTTCATCGATGGCCCAGCTTGATGGAGATGAATAGCATAAGAGTTCCTATCATACCTTGACAACAAGCTTCTCAGCTTACTTCGCCACTTCAATGGATTGCTCCCAATATATTCAAACTCCAAATTGTCTGGTAACTCAACCTTGGGCAATGGCTTTGGGTTATTACACACAACGAGTAACTGTAATTCATCCTTAAAATGACTTGCCCGATAAAGAACAAATTCATTAAATGGCATACTAGTTTCTGTTATACAGTCAAGGATGGTTATCAATAATCGCCTGTAAATCATACGGTTTTTCTCTTTATTAGTCGCTTATTTTGATTATAAAAATACAATATAGACCAAACGAAAAGCCAAAAAGATTGTTTTTTCCAGTAATATGAAGAGAACATCAACTCCACCATGGATATAATGAATAAAAAAGATAAATAAACAGCGACGTCTTTGTCCACACGTGGAGATTTAATTAAAATAAACCCCAAATAAAGAATAACAAGAAAAGGAATAATAACTATTATTCCATTTTCATACATCATCTGTAAAAAAATATTGTGAGGCCACATAGTATAATCCCAGAAACTTGCAATCCCGTTACCAAATAACGGGTGCTCCAAAAAACCGGCAAAGGCCTCCGCATAAAGTGCAGATCGCCCATCTGTTGCGTCATCCAGGGCAAAGAATTTGTTAAGAAAATTGTAGTTTGAATTAAGATATATTCTGGAAATCACAGAAAGTATCGGGCCTGAAAATACCAAGATAATTGCAAAAACAATAAAAAGAGCCGTTATTGTTTTGCCAATCCGATTGTTTTTATAAAGTTCCTTTTGAAACAAGCAAAATATTGGTGCCAGCACAATAGCCAATATACACCCACGGGGTGCATGAGACAACATAATAGACATATACGGAACGACAGTTATTAGAGAGAGTATCTTGAATGCTTTTGAATCTCCCCAAAAAAGATAATAAATCGAAGCTATGACAAACGGTAATATATTATACGTTTGCCCCATCCAGGCTTGATAATCTCTCATGTCGCCATCAGAAAAATCTGCCCTCAGAGCGAATGGTATTAAGACAAAAGCCATCAACACAATCACCTGCAATAATCTGACAACATCAACCTTATCATTTGATATAAACAACATTGATACTCCTAGGGCAAGAAAAAAAGTAAAATATTGTTTTACCATGTTTATTGCTGCAGAACCTCCAGGTAATACGAAAAACTGATATAAGAATAACAATAAGAGAACAAGCAAACAAATTATTTGAGTTGCATTAATTCTTTTGACACTCATGAATCTTTGAATACACATCAGTCCAAATACTGATAATGCAACAATAACCACCAGCATGGAATCCCCATTAAATAATAAATTATTAATTCCTTTAGCACATATAATAATCGCCAGTAATATATGTTTTAAGGAATCTCTATTTGATAACCCGTTAAACTCCATTGTTTACAATCTAATTTACTTTATTAGCAACATCAAACCATCAATATTTTCTCTTTAGACGTTTCAATAAGAACTTAACGCATTCGGGAAAATATCCTATCTCACGAACCTCTTTACAGAATGCTCCGAACTGCTTAGCCTTTATATAATCCAATGCAACTGTCATCCTGTTATATACATACACATCTTTCTGCTGCTTCTCCGTTAAAGTAGAAATATATGGTTCCATTTTTTTTAGATAGTGCTGTCTATATTGTTTGGAAATCTCAGGAGTCTTTGCGTGATTTCTTTTCAAAACAACACGTCTGAATCCCACAAAATCGTCAGCTTTAATTTTATACTTGGCTGCTATCCGATCTACAAATTCCCAATCCTGATGTCTTTTAAAGGACTCATCCCATCCTCCGATAGATTCTATTGCACTCCGTTTCATTAAAATTGAAGAACTGGCAATTTCGCATTTATGAGAAAGGCACTCATAAAGAATACTTCCACTTACGGTAGCATGATTTCGTCCAACAAATTTATCCCCCATATAAGTTTCATGTGCACAATATACCATAGCATACTCTTTCTCCAAATCGTTTAAAAGATTGACTTGCCTTTCGATTTTATTCTCAAAAAAAATGTCGTCATCATCCAAATATGCTATATATTCTCCATTGCTATTTGCGACCCCTGTGTTTCTTGCTGCAGAACCGTTTACATTCTTATCGTGACATACATATCTCACTCTTTCATTCTCTGCATACTCCCTCATTACAATTTCGGTCTCTATCTGTTCTTTTGTACCCAATCCATTGTCATCCACAACTATGACTTCTATTTTTTTATATGTTTGAGAAAGGACGCTATCAATAGCCCGTTTAACTACTATGGAGCCCTTATATGAAGGAATAATAACCGATACTAAAATATCATTCATATAATCTATACATTTCTTTTTTGAACAGACTTTGTCTTACGAATAACGGCTTGATAAAGAGGTTTAAGCCATTTCTGGCGCTTCACAAATTCCTTCACGCCTATAACTGCTTTTTGTTTCCTTGTAAGTTCTCTCCAAATATTATCCTTCTGCTTTCGCAATTTCTCTCGGATATCCTGTAGTTTATCCCAATGTGGATAAAAATATAATTCACACGCCGGGGATTCAATCTTCCGGTCCACGTCGTAATATGTATCAGAGATTAAATTAAACTCCTGCTGAGGATCCCATTCAACATCGTACAATTCCTCACTATGGTTTTCTTTATTATAGATGTATCTGTAGTTTTTATAGACAACGGCTAGTTTTCTTCTCGGTTGCGCATAATATGCACAATCCGAAAATATTATTTCACGTTCAATCACTTTCTTTGAAAAAAGTAACTCAAAAACATCAATATTGCAGAAATTTCCTTCCCAGACATCTACGTTTTCAATAATACGTGGGGTAATCAGTGGTATTCTTATTGCTGTATCATAAACATCAAAACCATAACGCAACTTTCCCCTATGCCCATTCATATTACCATGATCAGAGGAAATGTATATCTTGTCATCCGAAAAAAACTGTCTTAAGCATCCTATATATCGATCAAACAAATCAATGTCGTCACCATAGGAAATTCTACCGTTCAAAACATGCGGAAGATGACACCATAAAAACACTTTCTTGTCTGAAGCAACAATACTTTCAATCTCTTTAGCGAACATATCATACGTTTGATCTTCGACACTTTTATTCCTAGCCAAGGGGGTCTCACGTTTATAGTTTGGACCAACCCCTTGCCTAAGTCCCCTAAGTGGATGCATTGTCGTATTCTTACCATAACATTCAGAATATCTTTGAGCAAGTTTTATCCAATGTTCATCCCACACCACATGGCAATCGTATCCCATATCAAAAGCCTCATCAAATAGAGTTCTCCCGTCGTATGGTTTAACCAACGGAACGTATGTTTGAATCTCTTGCTGATATGGATACTTACGAGTGAACATTGTCAAATAAGACATGGCTGAGGATGGGGCTGCAGTAAAAGCGTTCTCAAATACTATCCCTTTTTTAGCCAATTCATCCAAATTTGGAGTTTTCCCTTTCCAGAAAACATTCCCATAACACGGAAGATACTCTTTAACCAAAGCATCTTTTGTCAAAAACAAAATACTTTCTTTATTCATTGTTTAAATCTACTTTTACATTAAAAACCCGCGCATTGGCCCATGATATATTATAATCAATTATATTTTTCATTTTTGTATTAACTACATGGAGGTCATCAATTATTGCTACATCAACACCTGTCTTGATAAACTTCTCAAAACCTTCAACATAACAATCTTCTATTTTTACATCTTGGATTATGCCATTGTCTTCCCCCGTCAGTAGAGTGTTTAATCCAATAACGGCCTGATGAGCATTACTGATGTTCGATTTATCAAAAATTCTAAGGTTTCTTACCTGGACGCTACCTTGATTGATTAATATGGCGCGGTAAAGAGCCCCCCTGCTTTCATTGATTGTTGATGCGTCACTGCAATTCAATACTATAGTATCATTGACAGATGTACCATGACCGCACTGAAACGATATGGCAGTATACATCGGGATATCTACATATATCGTATTCTCTTTCGAGAAACAATTTCGACTTTGAAATTTCATTGCCCTTTTTTGGCATTCCCGAAAAGTACAACGAGAAACATACAAATAACAATCACTGCCTTGCCCTATTACTTTTATCGCATCTGCATCATTGTCATTTTTAAAATCAATAAATATACATTTGTCTATCGTTATATTCTTACATGAACCTTTATTTTGGGAAATCCAAACACCGGAAGTAGCTGTTCTTTTACCAGACCTTCCATGCTGGAATAAGCAATTAACAAAATTGATTGAATTGCTGTAATTTGAAATATACACCATGCCCGTGGAACCATCACTTTGAAAAGAGCCAACATTTTCAAATGTTACAGCTTCAATCTCCACATTCCTCGCACCTATTATCTTAAGCATTCGGCCCGTATGCTCCTTATAATCAAGTGTTATTCCTATAATTTTCTGATTTCTAGAAGAACAAATTAAAGATATATTGTCATCACCAAAAACAATTGTACCGTGACCATATAGCGTTTTTTTCATCACAATATTTTCAGTGACCAGATAAGTATTATCTAGTATAACTGGATAATTTGAAGCGAAAGATTTTTGTACTGCTTTAGTATCATCGTGAATACCATCTCCCCAGGCTCCATATTCCTCTGGTGTCACATATGACTTAAGACTCATTAAAGTCAATAACACAAATAAAAGATTCATTCTTCGATTATACTGTTATTCTTAATATGTTTTCGAGATCGCGTTTAATACTCAAACACACCTTATCTTCGATAAAGAGATTCTGATATATAGCGATATTATATGAATAATGCCCCCCTCCCCTATTCTTTGCTAACTGAATTGCATTACATAATGAGTCTATATTACCAAACTCATATAGAATGCCAATGTTATAAGTTTCTACATAATACTTAAATGGATTGTGGTCAGGAGCAATAACAGGGATACCTCTTAACAATGCGTCATTCATAGTGCCACTTGATGATGTTGAGCCCATAAAAGCATCACAAATCATAAGGAAGTCACAATGCTCAAAGCAGTCCTCGTACTCTTCTTCAGTAAGTCGCTTGTTCTGCCTAACTATGCCATTAACACCTTCTGAATGTTGGGTAATTTTTCCTTCGATGACATCATTCTTTGACTTCCCGGCAATTGTATAAACAAGGTCACTATCATTCAAGTTATGAATCGCGTCAATACATTGTTCAACTTTTTTCTTCTCTCTAATTGCTCCAATAGACAAAAGATTCAGCTTTCCATTCGAAATAAAAATATGGGAGACCTGTTCAGGAATCAGGCGTTCTGGTTTTATAATGATATTGTCCGCACTTATCCCACATGAAATAAATTCATCTCTAATAAGCGCATCCGAGACGATATATTTTATATTGGCCTTAGGCAGCAATCTTCTGTTAAGATATCTTGACAACAAACCAGAAAGAGAAAGATTCATCTTCGCAGAAAAGACGACACTTCGCAGCCCCCAAAATAATACCGGTGTATCTTCTCCCAGCTTATCAATCCACCCAATTGGAGTATTCAAAAACAATGATCCAACATAGAATGCTCGAGCTTTTCCTCTTAGAAAAGAAGCGACTCTTTTGAGGTAAGCATTCAGCTGCAATCTATAAATCTGGCCTACAATTACATTTTTATTTCTTTTATGACCAAACGGCTTGAAAATATTCTCTGGAACAGGTATATGCTCTATACTTGAATCATTACAATACATTTTTTCTTCAAATACATCTGCGATGGCAACTGTGTAATTAGCTTTTTGCAGTATCTGAGCCAGAATCTCAAGGTCTTTATAGTGATTAACAATCCGTGAGTTCTCAAAGAGTACAAAATCATACTTCTTCATCATAATTTCTTTCTATCCCAATTAATATGTTCCTTCAGTATCTTGGCCGGAGAGCCTCCGACTATACAACCCTTGTCTGCAAATTGTTTGTTGAGTAGTGACCGGGCAGAGAGCACACTGTTATCAGCAAGGCTACTCCCCTTCATCACCAGAGACTGCATCCCCACCCAACAATGGTTGCCTATTCTAATATCTTCAGCATGGTTCAGCCTTTTTCCTGTGGTCTCTTCCACAATACTATGTGAATCACTCGTCCGCAGACGTATATCATGAGAAAACATACAGTCTTTTCCTATTGTAATACTAGTACCCTCCAAAGCAGCAAATTCTGTTCTGGCGCCTACAGTAGTTCCTTCTCCTATCTCTATCCTGTTATTATTACCTGATAGCCAAAATGACACTGCTGTAAAATTACATTTGGGGCCAATAATAATTGTAAGTAACTAGTCAAAATTAAGCTGCATAATGAGAGTAGTTGATGAAGTTGGATT
>ERZ842401.5485-NODE-5485-length-14049-cov-14.783336_pt1 | contig 14049 bp, 12 predicted proteins | sample MGYA00521270_ERZ842401 | MGnify/ENA primary metagenome ERZ842401 (study PRJEB31892, sample SAMEA3878208) | bioreactor metagenome | biome: Moose rumen | place: Sweden | collected 2011-10 | study: EMG produced TPA metagenomics assembly of the PRJEB12797 data set... | reverse complement strand
TGCAGATTGTTGAGGAAATGGTCAATATGATTGTTTCCCAGCGTGCCTATGAATCAAACTCCAAGGCGATTACCACATCTGATTCCATGCTCGAAATCGCCAACGGTCTTAAACGCTGATGAAAACTAAAAGAAGCCGCTTAGCCACTTGCCGTATATTATATATGCTATGGAGTGGCTTCTTCTGTCTGTTAGTGCTGGGATTTTCGCCGCGGGCAGAAGCTGTTTACGGCGGCTATACGCAGGCGGAAGTCTATCCCCAGCTGGTCAGTTCCCAGAAGCTGGCCGGTCTAGCAAGGCAGCAGCTGGAGCTGGAACTGCATAAATGCGGCGAGGACAGGCGTCATGTGCTGACCCTCACTGCCAGCCCCCATGATGTACATCTGCCAGTCGGCAAGGTGAGTTTTGTGTCTGAAATACCGGGAACCTTGCGTTATGGCGGAGTTCAGCCGGTGCATATCAGTATTTTGGTAGACCAGAAATTATATCGCCGTGTCATTTGCTATTACCGGGTGCAGGTCTTTGAAAAAGTGCTGGTGGCCGGGGCTTCCCTGCCCTTGGAATCGGTTATCTCCCCTAGTTCTGTGCGCGTGGAGGAACGCGAGGTCATGGGTGCCAAGGGGCGCTATCTGACCAAACCAGAGGAACTTAAAGGCCGGGTGCCGATACGCTATATCCAAATGGGACAGCCCATCGAGCAGAACATGCTGCGAAATCCCGTGGTCATTCATTCCGGGGCACCGGTACGGCTCGTTGCCAGTTACCACGGGGTTGAGGTCAGCGCTGAGGGTGTAGCCCTGCAAAAAGGGCGTATCGGCGAAGTGATAAAGGTGCGTAACGCCAAGTCTGCCAAGACTTTACGCGGCAAGGTTATCAACGCTGCTACGGTGAAGATTGAATGATATAAAGGCAGGTAGTGACTATGAAGTTAAAATATAAAAAACAAATCGCTCTGGCCCTGACGGCCGGTACGTTGTTTTTCTCCGTGGCACCGGCGGTTTCCGCCCAGTCGCTTTGGGCTGGCGGCGGCCGGTACAGGAACGTTTTTTCCGACCGCAAGGCCGCGGACGTTGGGGATATCCTGACCATTGTCATCAGTGAATCCACCTCTATATCTGATACGCGTTCCAACTCCAACAGCAAGAGCGGCAAATCATCGCTGGACGCCGGTGTGGGCATCTTTGACTTTATAAAGGCTGCCTCCATCGGTGGTTCTGATTCCTTTAAGGCCGATGGGGCGGCATCTTCAAAAAATACCACCAATGCCAATGTGACGGTGACGGTGGTGGACGTGCAGGCCAACGGCAATCTGGTGCTTGAGGGAACGCAGTCCATCTGGAACAACAAAAATGAGCATAAGATAACCTTTAAGGGTATCTGCCGTCCTGAGGATGTGACGGCCAACAATACCATTCCGTCAACGAAAATTGCCGGCGCAACGGTAAGATTTGATGGCAAGGGCCCCTTGAATGCTAAACAGCGTCAGGGGATACTCACCCAGATATTCAACTTCTTGTTCTAAGAAACTGTTTGTGGAGGTAGTCATGAAACGATTCGTAGCATTTCTTACCGGCTGCGCGCTGGCTTTGTCTTTGGTGCCCGGGGTGGCCTTTGCCGATAATGCCGTGACCAGAATAAAGGATATTGCCAAGGTGCAGGGCGTCCGCTCCAACCAGCTGATGGGCTATGGTCTGGTGGTGGGGCTTAACGGTACAGGCGATTCCAATAAATCCGTGGAAACGGTGCAGTCCATCGTCAATATGCTGAAAACCTACGGCGTGGCGGTCAGCCAGTCGACGCTGAAATCCGATAACGTAGCTGCCGTTATGGTGACGGCGACTTTGCCGCCCTTTGTACGGGAAGGGGATACGATTGATATTACCGTTTCCTCCATCGGTGATGCGGACAGCATTCAGGGCGGTACGCTTTTGCAGACACCCTTGAAAGCCGGCAACGGCGAGGTTTACGCCGTGGCGCAGGGGGCTGTTTCCACCGGCGGCTTTATGGCCGGACGGGGCGGCGGCAATTCTACGGCGACCAAGAATTTCCCCACGGTGGGCATGACACCCAATGGGGCTATCGTGGAGCGGACGGTAGAGGATGATTTGGGCAATAACGGACGCTTGTCCCTGTCGCTGGCCCATCCTGACTTTACCACGGCCAGCCGCATGGCAGAGGCCATCAATTCCCAGTATGGCGGTATTGCCTCGGCGGTCAATCCGGGGCGTATTGATATAAATGTCCCGGCGTATTTCCGGGGCAATGTGGTGGGCTTTGTAGCCTCCATTGAGGAATTGCCGGTAATGCCCGACAAGGTGGCTAAAATTGTGGTTAATGAGCGCACGGGTACCATTGTTATGGGCGGTGACGTGTCAGTAGATGAAATCGCCATCACGCAGGGCGGCTTGTCCATCAGGGTGCAGAAGAATCAGGAGGCCAGCCAGCCGGACCCGTTCAGCTATGGTACGACTATCGTGACGAAAAACACGGATGTGACGGTGGAAGAGGATAAGGCCAGCACGATTGTACTGCCGGCTACGGCCAATGTCAGCGATATTGTCGGCGCGCTGAATGCTGTCGGGGCTACGCCCAGAGATACTATTTCCATTTTGCAGGCCATGAAGGCGGCAGGGGCGCTGCATGCGGAGCTGCAGCTGATTTAAGAGGTGATGAAGATGCAGATTTCACCATTGGGACTGAACAGCAATACGGGAATTAAGGGCAACACCACTTATGATTCGGCGCAGACGGCGGCAGAATCGGCAAAATTTGCCGATATGCTGAAGGATTTGCAGAGCAAGGCAACGGCAAAGGCAGAGGATGCAGAGGCTGTGAAACGTGACAAGGATTTGCGGAAGGCCTGCGAGGGCTTTGAGGCGATGTTCCTGTCGATGATGTACCGGCAGATGCGGGCCACGGTGCCGAAAAATGAGCTCTTTGGCGAATCCAATGCGCTCAAAATTTTTCAGGATATGCGCGATGATGAACTGATGAAGAATGTGGCTGAGGGCGGCGGTATCGGCATTGCCGATATGATGTACAAGCAGCTGAAGCCGCAGGTTGAGAAACAGAGTCAAAATATGCTAAAATAAAGCAAGGCTGGGGCGGTTGTGTCAACCGCCCCGGTTTTTTTCTACTAGGAGGTCTTTTGGTTTGTTTATAAAATCTCGTAAACTGGCTGCCGTATCGCTGGCGGTGGCTTTGCTCGGTACGCCGGCATGGGCCGGCGCGGCAGATTTGACATCTGTGCGCTATCATAGCGGCTCTGCTCATGACCGGGTGGTTTTTGACTGGTCAGCCATGCCGAAGTACAATGTGACGGTGTCAGCCGATAAACGGACGCTGACAGTGGATTTTTTTGCTGTTGATAAACGGCGTATTGCGGAAAAGTCCTTTAAAAGTACAAGAGTGGAATCGGTAAAATACACGGAGCGCAATGGTCATTTGCTGGTGACGATACGTCTGCGTGAGGGCTTCACCTACAAAGTGGAAAAGCTGGCTAGTCCGGCACGGGTGTTTGTGGATGTGCTGTCTGCCAAGCAGAGCACGGGCAGGAAGCCTGCTGCCGCAACGGGCGGCAAAAAAGGAAACGGCGCGGATTTGGGCGGCAATCTGCTGAACCTGAAATTTGACGGCCTGTACAGCGAACTGGCAGCGCCGGGACTTGCCAAGCGCGAGTATGTCTATTGGAATGATGCCGGCAAGGTAACGGCTTACTTTGTCGAAGCCGATAAAAATCTTTACAAGATAAAACCGGCACTGGCCAGAGGACGTGTGCCGGGGCTGCAGACCACCAGTGGCATTTCCGATATGACGGACGCTGTGGCGGCGGTAAATGCCACTTACTTTGCCGGAAACGGCGATGCCATCGGCATGGTGAAGATTGACGGGACGATGGCAGGAACGACTTATTACAAGCGCACGGCGCTGGGTATTCTGTCCAACGGACAGCCTGTGATGGGACGTGTTTCCTATAACGGCAGGGTGACTATGGGCGGCGTAACCCAATTTGTATCCGGCGTGGATGCAGAGCGCGGCGCAGATAATCTCACCCTGTACAATCATTGGTACGGCAGCAGGACACGCACCAACGAGTTTGGCAAAGAGTATACGGTAGTAAACGGCAAGGTGACGGCGATAAACACCGGCAATTCGGTTATACCGAAAAACGGCGTGGTGGTGTCGGTGCATGGTTCGGTGGCCGAGGCCTTTGCCGGGGTCAGGGTCGGTGACAAGGCCGTAATCACGCAGGAACTGGGCAGCCCCTGGAATCAGGCCGTGGAGATTATGGGCGCCGGCCCCCGTCTGGTGGAGAAAGGTGCGGTCAAGGTTACGGCCGGCTGGGAGCAGTTTCCGGCTGATATCCGTTACGGACGTGCGCCCCGCAGCGCGGTAGCCATTCTGAAAAACGGCAATTACCTCTTCGGGGTTGTGGATGGCCGTCAGCAGGAAAGCGTGGGGCTGACGCTGACGGAATGGGCTGAACTGCTGGTGAAAATGGGCGCAAGAGACGCTATGAATCTCGATGGCGGCGGCTCCAGCGCTCTGGTCATAGGCGGTGAGCTGCAGAACTCTCCCAGTGACGGTCATGAACGTTCGGTAGGCTCGGCGCTGATACTCACAAAAAAATAAATGCTTATGGGACTTTCTGCCTATGGTAAAAGGTCGGGGATAGCGTTATAATGAAATGATAGCATTTGATATATGAGCAAATGAGGTGAATGATTTTGCGTAAAATTAAAGCCGGCAGGGCGATGCTGAAAAAAATGACAGCCCTGGGATTGGCCGGTATGCTTTTTACTGCACCGGTGACCAGCTGGGCGATGGACCCCATCATGCCCCACAGTCAGGTGCAGGAAGGCATGGTTGGTACGGCCTACACAGTGATTGACAGCAGTGGACAGCTGCGCGATTTTCAGGTCGACATCATTGGCAACATGGAAAACGGCAAGGGTTCACAGCCGATGATTATGGCTAAGGCCTCCGGCCCGGTCATCGAGGAAACGGGCGGCATTTTACAGGGTATGAGCGGCAGTCCTGTCTATGTGGATGGCTATCTGGTGGGAGCAGTGGCCGCAGGGATAAAGGAAATGACCCCCTATACGTTTTTCATCACGCCCATTGATGAAATGATTCCGCTATGGTCCATGCCGGACAAGAAGAATAAAACCAAAATCTCTACGGTCAATATAAAGAAGTCTGCCGAGGCAAGGGAAAAGGCCGAGGCGGAGAAGAAAAAGGAACAGGAAGAACGGGCAAAATCCGGGGACACGCAGGTCTACGGCGATGAACTTTTGGACAGAGCACGGCAGGCGGTAGCCGCCGAGAAGGAAAAGGCCGTGGAAAAGCCTGCCGAAGAGACAGCTGAGAAACCGGCGGAAAACACGGCAGAGCCGAAGGACGTCATGTATTTTTCCGGCTTTAATCAGGCCGGCCTGAACTTCCTCAAACAGCAGATAGACCCGGAAAATACCATGAAGTTCCTGCCCATGGGGGCGCCGGGGGAGGCAGCGCAGGGACAGACGAAGTACAATGCCAGTCTGGTGCCGGGCGCTGCGGTTGGCGTGGCGGTGACTTATGGCGACTTTGCCGTGGGCGCTACGGGGACGGTTACGGCAGTTGACGGTGACAGGATTCTGGCTTTTGGGCATCCCTTCCTGCACCGCGGCAATGTGAATTACTTCATGACGGATGCCACGGTTGTCGGCACGGTAAGCGGTCAGAGCAACGGTATGAAGGTGGCCAACATCGGCAATATCATCGGCCGTATCAATCAGGACAGAGCCACGGGCATTGCCGGTACCTTGGGGGTGTTCCCCACTGTGGTGCCCATCAAGGTGAGCGTCAAGGATAACGGTCTGGCACGCAGTGAAAAATACGGTGCCCGGATTGCTTACGATGAAGACTTTTTGCCGCAGCTGTCCGGCGGCATTGCCTATGCGGCGCTCTCCAAGACCAGCGACAACCTCAGCGGCAGTACCGCCAGAGTCGGGTTTAAAATTCGTACCAACGCAGTGAAGAGCGGCGTAGTGAGCCGGGACAATATGTTCTACAATACCGCTGACGTAGGGCAGATAGCTATGGCTGAGCTCATGCAGGCCATGAATACCATCTGCCAGAACAGCGAAAAAGAATCGGATATCATTGATGTTCAGGTGGATATTACCGTAGACAGCGGCCGCAAGACGGCCTCGCTCGTATCGGCAGTCCCCGACAAGAAAAAGGTCAAACCCGGTGATACGGTCAACTTCACCACCACCATCAAACCTTACCGCAGGGCACAGGAAACTTTGGTGATTCCCTATAAGGTGCCCGATGCCCAGCCGGCAGGCTCTTTGAATCTGGATATCCGCGGCGGCGGACTGGTTCCGGCTACGGCCTTGATGCTGCTGCAGCAGTCAGGTGTAGATGTGAGCAGTGAAGCAGATATGAAACAGACCACTGAGGACAAACTGCTCAAGCTGGAAAAATCCGGTAGAAACAACGAAATCGTCATCACTCCGGGCGCTGTGCAAAAGCCGGTCAGCCAGAGCCGTATCATGGCAGCCAGGGAGGCAGCCATGCAGCGAAGCCGGGAAAAAGTCAGCAAGCTGGACGAATTTGGCAAAAAGCCCCTCACTCCGGGCGAAACCAAGTTCGCTACAGGTTATATCATTGACAATGTAATCCATTCCACATTGACGGTGGAATGAGGTTAAAACTGCCTATTGTAAAGACTTACGGTTAATGGTAAACTATAGCTTGGTGCTTGTACAAAGCATGACTATTGGGAGGATAAAGAACTTAATGGAAAAGTTGATTATACATGGGGGGCGGCCGCTTAAAGGCCGGGTGAAAATCAGCGGTGCCAAAAACGCGGTGCTGCCGATTATCGCCGCCACCCTGCTCGGGCAGGACACGGCCAGCCTTTTGGATGAAGTCCCCGCGCTGGAAGACGTACATACCATTACCGAAGTCTTAAAAAAATTAGGGGTTAAAGTAGATTTTGACGCTGAGAAACATCAGCTGCATGTAGACAGCAGCGTTATCGGCAGCTGTGAAGCACCTTATGATTTGGTGCGGAAAATGCGTGCCTCGTTCCTGATTATGGGGCCGCTGCTGGCTCGCTGCGGTCAGGCCAAGATTTCCCTGCCCGGCGGCTGTGCCATCGGCACGCGCCCCATTGACCTGCACCTGAAAGGCTTTGAGGCTCTGGGGGCGGAAATTAAAATCGGTCATGGCTTTATCGAAGCCACGGCGCCGGAGGGCCTCAAAGGGGCGAAAATCTATCTGGATTTTCCCAGTGTAGGCGCTACTGAAAATATCCTGATGGCCGCGGCTATGGCCGAAGGTGTCACCGTGCTGGAAAATCCGGCGCAGGAGCCGGAAATCGTCGATTTGGCCAATTACCTCAATGTGATGGGGGCAAAAATTCGCGGCGCCGGTACGAATGTCATAAAAATCGAAGGCGTGTCCAAGCTGGTAGGCCGTGACTACACCATCATCCCCGACAGAATCGAGGCCGGCACCTATATGGTAGCCGCTGCCATGACGCAGGGCGATGTGTACATCGAAAATGCCATCAGCGAACACTTAAAGCCCGTCATTGCGAAATTGAAGGAAGCCGGCGTAACCATTGAAGAAGATGTGGACGGCATTCGCGTTTCCTGCAATAAACGCACCAAGGCGGTGGACATCAAGACCATGCCGTACCCCGGGTTCCCTACGGATATGCAGGCGCAGTTTATGGCTATGCTGGCTGTTTCTGTTGGCACGGGCATGGTGACGGAAACGGTCTTTGAAAACCGCTTCATGCACGTTGATGAATTAAAACGCATGGGCGCGAGCATCAAAATTGATGGCCGCACCTCTGTGGTGGAAGGCGTGGAAACGCTGACCGGCTGTCAGGTCAAGGCCACGGATTTGCGTGCCGGGGCAGCCATGGTACTGGCTGGGCTGGTAGCCGAAGGCGAAACTCAGGTGGGCTATATCCATCATATCGACCGTGGTTATGACAATCTGGTACAGAAACTCGTGGGTCTGGGCGCAGATATCTGCCGCCGTGATTCTTAACTAAATGCAGAAAAGTGCCGGTTTTGACCTTGTCAAAACCGGCACTTTGGCGTTATAATATAATAGTTGCGGTTGTAGCTCAGTTGGATAGAGCGTCCGCCTCCTAAGCGGCAGGTCGCGCGTTCGAATCGCGCCAATCGCACCAGTTAAAAAATAAAGGCTATGAAGATTGCATTATAAATCTTCATAGCCTTTTTTGCTGTGTTAATTTTTAGCGGCCAGCCGGCAGACCTTCTGCACAAACCAGCCTTCAAACAGGCCGATGATATTGGCACCGTTGATGTAGAGAAAAGCAAAGAGAATATTGAGCCAGTAGTCAGCCTGTACCGGGAAGGCATTGAGGTAATAACCGGCGTAAATGCAGGAAAACGCATTGAAGCCGACCAGCGGCTGAATGCCCTTTATCTTGAAGGACAGAATCAAAGCCAGAATGTTGGGGAAAACGCCGACCATATTGGGCAGCAGCCAGGGGAGATAGGGGCTTAAAGCATCCGTACAGGCGATGGCCGACAGGGCCAGCCAGCCGCCGAGGATGCAGGTGACGGTTCCTTCCTTAATGGCCTGTACATTGGCTCCGATGGATAAGTACCACGTCCAGCCGATAAACACAGCCCAGACGGGCATATCCACCAGCAGGAAAAGACAGGTCAGAGCCGAGGCCGTAGCCATGATAAAGTCATCCCTGTTGGCGTTTTTGATTGCATAAGTTATTTTATCCATTGATAATACTCCATCTTGCTTATTATTTTTGTTTTACCGAAGCACCCTGAACGTAAACTTCCTGAATGTCCTGAGCAGTGCCGTGATAGATGAAGTGCTGCAGCTGCTCCTCTACGGTGCGTTCCTGCTGATAGACGGGGACTGCGGTGATGAGAAAATCAGCGTCCCAGCCCTCTTCCAGACTGCCTGTCCTGCCGAAGAACTCACCGCCGGCCTTGGTGGCCATATAGAAGGCCTCAGAGAGTTTCAGCGGCGCTTCCGCCGGATTTTCGATACTGCGGATTTTCGATACCTCAATAGCCCGGACGATTTCATGGGGCATATACAGGGTGTGTCCGGCACCGATATCGCTGCCCAGAACGACCTTGACACCGGCATTCAGCAGCTTGCGCATGGGCATGAGACCGCTGGACAGATTGAGATTGGAGGCCGGACAGTGAACGGCATAAACGCCTTTGTCAGCCATGATGCCGATTTCCTCATCGGAAAGATGAATGCAGTGAGCCATCAGGGTCGGTGTCTGCCCAAAGAGACCAAAACGGTCATAAACGCTCATGTAGAACTTGTCCTCAGGGAAAAGTTCCTTGACCAGCTGAACCTCGCCGGGATTTTCTGACAGATGGCTCTGCACGGGAACATTATACTTTTGCGCCATCTTGCCTAAGCCCGTCATCATTTCGGCGGTGACGGAGGGCACAAAACGCGGCGTGATGATGGGCTTGACCAGCGGATGGTTCTGCCATTTATTGATAAATTCTTCCGTAGCCTTTAGGGATGCACTGGTGTCCTCGGTGAGCGCCGGCGCGGAATTGGTATCCATATTTACCTTGCCCACATAGGCGTGTACGCCCTTTTGCGCGAGAATGTCACAGAGGATATCGGTGCTTTCCGGGTGAATGGTGGCAAAGATGGATGAGGCTGTAGTACCGCAAGCGGTCATTTCATCAACAAAGAGGGGATAAATCTGCCGGGCATAAGCGGGGTCGGCAAATTTCGGCTCCTCCTTGAAGGTGTAATTGTCGAGCCAGTCCAGCAGCTTGTCATCCATGCCCAGGCCAATCTGGATGTACTGCGGCGCATGGAGGTGCATATCGGCAAAGCCGGGCATGATGAGCTTGCCGCGGCAGTCCTTCACCGGCAGTCCGGCAGCCGCTTCCGGCTTTTCTGCGGCAACTGAGGTTATTTTGCCATCCTCAACGACCATGTAGCCGTCTTTTAATGAAACAAATTTATCTTTATCAGGCGTATAAATAATGTTGCCATGCAGGACAAAGGACTTATCATTTTCCATAACGAAATCTCTCCTAACTGTTAGCTGCTATCTTTTTATTTATCTTTATTTTGCGAAAAGACGGCAAAAAATGCTAGGACATAAGTCCGTTTGTCTCTTGATTTCCCTTGCTTGCTGCAAAAAAAGCTCAAATAGGACACAAAAAATTGCCTTTCCGTGGGAAAGGCAATGAAAAAGCTGTCTATTAGGACAGGGGACAGGAGGGCGTCTGTCCGCCGCGTTCTGCGTGGTGCTGCCCTTCAAAGAGAGCCTGGCTGACCTTGCGCATCAGTTCGTCCTGCTCGGCTGCCGCCGAAAAGATGGTCTTGTTTTCGGGGGCAGTGCTTTCCTGTTCCAGCTCGGTGATGGCCAGCTGCAAGCGATGACTTTTGTCCTTGCGGAAGGAATAATTTTTTCTGGTGGTCAGCCACTCCGTAATCATTTCGATATTCTGGAAGGAGGCTATTTTGTTGTAGTCTTTGTAAACCTCGGCGGCCAGCCGGGCGGCCTCCGCCTTGTCACTGGTGACGCCCACAAGGGCGAAGGTGGTTGCGTCCTCGGCGGTAATCAGGCTGTTGATGATATAAAGCATAGTAAAACCTTTCTTTCTTCGTGAATTGCTTACTATATTGTAACAGATAAAGACTGACTGTCAAATGCGGTACTGCCTGATTGCGCGTGCTGATATTGACGCGTGTATACATGAAGTGGACAAGCAGGCAAAATGTATGCCTGTTGTTACAACTTTACAGATTTATATATTTTTTTGTGTTATTTTATTAGCTTGATTAGTTTTTATAGAGCATATCCAGAGGACTTTTTTTATTTGCATATATAAAAAGGACAAATGTCTTTGTTTTACAGAGAAGAAAAGTATATAGTCTTCAATATAACAGTTTTTACACATAGTGCCACTTTGCAGATACTTTAATTTATGCTATAATGTCTACTCGTAGAAAACATTGTCGTGGTACAATGTGCTGTGTATGTATTATTGAAAGTTAGGAGTAATGATTATGGTGGAATCTCAGCCAGTCAATCGAAAAAAAGCCTTTAACATGCTTTTTTTCCTGGAGTTTTGGGAACGGTTTGGTTATTACGGCCTGCAGGCTGTACTGGCAGGTTTCTTTGTAAGGAGCCTGGGAATGGAAGATGCCGAATCCTTTGTGGTGTTCGGTGCTTTTAGCGCTATGGTGTACGGCTATGTATCTATCGGCGGTTTTATCGGCGATAAGGTGCTGGGAACGCAGCGCACTATTACGCTGGGTGCTGTAGTGCTGATGATTGGTTACTTCATGATGGGCATGGCCGGCAGCAACAAGGATATGGTGTTCCTCGCTCTCGGCGCTATTGCCTGCGGTAATGGTATCTTCAAGGCCAATCCGTCCTCGCTGCTGTCCAAGCTCTATGAAGGCGCGGAGGAAGAACTGGACAGTGCTTTCACCATGTACTATATGGCGGTAAATATCGGCTCTTTTGTCTCCATGCTGCTGGTGCCTATCGTGGGTGCTCAGTACGGTCTTGATTTGGGCTTTATGATTTGTGCTATGGGTCTGGTGCTGGCTATCGGCGGCTTTGTCAGCTTCCGTTATCTGGTTCGTGGTATTGACTCTCAGGCAGGGGCGCAGCCGCTGTCCATGACGAAACTGGCTGCGACCATCGCCGGCGTTATCGCTATGACCTTTGTTTCAAGCTGGCTGCTTTCGCATCTTACGGTAGCCCATTGGCTGCTGCTCATCATCGGTATTCTCGTCTATGGCGTATTCTTTAAGATGATTTTCCAGTCCACGGGTGCTACCCGCAGTCACATGATTGCGGCTATGATTCTGATTGTGGAAGCTATCGTGTTCTTCACGCTGTACAATCAGATGCCGACATCCTTGAATTTCTTTGCGATTAAAAATGTGGAACACAGCATTATGGGCATCAATATTCCCGATGCACAGGTGTTCCAGACGCTCAATCCGTTCTGGATTATGCTGGCCAGCCCTGTTTTGGCATGGCTTTACTCCCGTTTCGGCAGTCAGGGCAAGGATTTGTCCATGCCGGCTAAATTTGCTCTCGGTATGCTGCTGACGGCAGGTTCCTTCCTAGTGGTAGGTTTTTCGGCTAATTTTGCCAGCGAAGCCGGTATCGTATCGGCATGGTGGCTGGTGGGGTCTTACTTCCTGAGCTCCATCGGCGAACTGCTGATTAGCGGTCTGGGGCTCTCGATGATTTCCAAGCTCGTACCGCAGAAACTGATTGGCTTCCTCATGGGCGCATGGTTCCTGACCACGGCTATATCTTCCATTATCGGCGGCTGGGTAGCCAGCCTGACGGCTGTACCGAAGGATGTTACTGACCCCGTGCTGACGCTGGGTGTTTACTCCGATGTGTTCACGCAGATCGGTATGGTGACGCTGGGCATCACCGTACTGATGGCGCTTACGGTGCCCATGCTGAACAAGCTCATCAACAAGTCCGATGAAACGTTTGAAGCTGATGAGGCAGAAGTTGCCCTGCAAAAATAAAAAAAGTATTGACAACTGCTTTCGGGGTCGCTATAATCATTTATGTTGATTGCGAAAGCAGTTGACCAATGACTCAGTAGCTCAGTTGGATTAGAGTATTTGACTACGAATCAAAGGGTCGGGGGTTCGAGTCCCTCCTGGGTCACCATATATGACTATTTATAAGGCTTCTATCTATTTAGATAGGGGCCTTTTTTTGCGTGTACCACGTTTGACTTTTTTCGATACGGGCAAACGGGGGAGTTAAATATACTAGGAATCATGCGAAAAGGAAGGGGGTTGATATTTGACTTGTAAAAGATGTTAAAAAAACATAAAAAATACATTTGTGTACATAAGTTTGTTATTAGTGTACAAGATGGGGACAATTTTCCCGACACCAAAAAGGTATAGATAGTTATTCTATAAGGGGGGGCGATTTATTATGCAATTCGGACGGGGCTTAGATTTGTTTTTGACCGCTAAAAAGGAGAACTTGCAAGTCAAAAGACAATAACCTATTACGAATATTGGGCAAAAGATTTTTTCCGATATGCAATAAATAGCGGCGTGTATAATTGGGATTCCGTGGAAGTGGAACATATACAGGGCTATTTATCCATGTTAAAAGAAGGGCGCAATCTAAACAGTGCAAGCGTTCACGATAGCTACAGGGCATTAAGAGCCATCAATCGTTGGCTGTTTAAAAATAGCTATGTGGCGGCGTGTGTTGTTATTTTATGTAGTACAATACATTCGGCAGATAAAGCGTAAGAAGGTGTGTGGATATATGGGGCAAGCATAGTTTCCTCTATTTGAGAAAACTATAATTAGAAAATAATAGCAGGAAATACAGGGGGCTTGTCGAAGAATATAACAACGGATTTAGGAAAGGGGGATTTTTTATGATAGACCCAAGTGTTATCACCGCGAGTATAATAGTATTTACGCCACCTGTAGTTGCTGCATACATTGGATACGATGCTTACAAACATTACGATAGCGCAGCAAAGGGAATTGCATGGTTTTTTTTAGCATTAATCTTGCCTATAATAGGTTGGATAATATATTTCATAGTCCGTCCCGAAAAAAAGGGAGGGTAATAAAGCAAAATGACAGAGTACAAGGGGCTTTCTCCAATATGAACTGCTCCCCGTCAAGAGGACAATAAAAAAATATAAGATTTCTTTGGTGAGTTTGTCAAGATAAGTGTGTAAGTTTTTTTGCCATAAGAAAAGCGGTCCGAAAGGGCCGCCTTTTCTATGGGAAAAAGCTTAAAATTGCTCGTACTTTAGCATTCTTGCCTGAATTTTTTCATCAATAGCTAGTTGGTTCCGTACCATAGACCACCGCATAATGGGATGCCCCTGCCATTTTTTGTATAGCTCCAGAATTCGCAGATAAAGAATCTTGCGAACAGCATTTTCATGAGGAAAGGCCCCTTTTCTCGTTACTTTGCGAAAGCTGGAATTAACGCTCTCAATGGCGTTGGTAGTATACATCACACGGCGTACGG
>ERZ842401.5484-NODE-5484-length-14050-cov-3.070597_pt1 | contig 14050 bp, 10 predicted proteins | sample MGYA00521270_ERZ842401 | MGnify/ENA primary metagenome ERZ842401 (study PRJEB31892, sample SAMEA3878208) | bioreactor metagenome | biome: Moose rumen | place: Sweden | collected 2011-10 | study: EMG produced TPA metagenomics assembly of the PRJEB12797 data set... | reverse complement strand
CATATAGTAGATACGCTTCTGTTCGCTTTCGTCTTCGCCGTTTCGCGCAGCCAAAAGCCGCGAATAATATGCGACGCGTTCGGAGTGGCCGTGGGTGTATTTGTCTTTCGCGTCGATCGTTTTGGCAAGGGCGATGGCCATTTCCTCGAAGAGGCGCTGGCTTTCTTCGAGACGTTTTTCCGCGAGGCCCGTTTGCAGCTTGACTTCCTGCATCAGGTGATCCTGCAAATATTCGTAATGGAGCACGCGGCGCACGCGCTGGCGCATGACGGCGGGAATGAATGGCTTTCGCACGAAGTCCGTCGCGCCTTCGACAAAGCCGCGCGACTCCAGATCCGCGCCGATATCTCCGGTCAGGAAAATGACGGGGATATCGGCTGTTCGCGGCTGGCTTTTCATCGCGTGCAAAACATCGAAACCGTCCATTTCCGGCATCCTAAGGTCGAGCAGGACGAGGTCGGCGGCGTGACCGGCGAGCCAAGCCAGCGCGTCCGGTCCGGACGTCTTCGTTTCGACGTCCGCTTCGTTTTTAAACGCGCGTTCAATCATCAAAAGATTCATGCTGTCGTCGTCGACGGCGAGGAGTTTCGGTCTGCGTCCGCCGTAAAGAGGGTTGGACATTTGGCATCGTCCTTTCGATAGCAGGGAAATTTTGTGTTTCTGATTGTTATATAATAGCAGGAATGGAGCGGAAAGAAAATAAGAAAAAGGAGTGAGAAAAGACGCTCCCGCGTTTTGCGGAGAGCGTCTTTGGCATTGCGCTATACTTTCTCCGTGGTATCCACGTCGGAGGCGTCCACGGGGACGTGCTCCAGTAGTTTCGCGCCGGAGAACATGCTCGAGACTTCGCTTTCGCCCTCCATGAACTCCGCTCTCGTGACCATGTAGAGATGGCCGGAGGTGAAAAGCACGATTGCCCATGCGGTATAATGGTGGACGAGGTGCGTCATCATCTCGCCGCCAAGCCAGACGTTGACCCAGCTGAAGAGCGCCGCGCCGATACCGTCGGGCTTCGTCATGTAGTACATTGCGAACCCCGTCAGGACTTCGATTGCGACAAGCACATAGAGCCCTGCGTAGGACATGCGCGCCAACGGATTTCTGAGATACGAGCGGTGAAATTTCTTTACGAGCATGTAATGCATCGCGACGTCGATGGTGTCGGCGTAAAAACGACCTTCCCAAAAGTGCGGGAACAGACGGTCGCCCTTGTTGACAATGAAGCCGTATATGCGCAGGATAAAGGAAGCGCAAAACGCATAAGCCGCAAGGAAATGGATGTTTCGCACCCAATCCATCAGCATACTGGTCTGTGTCGGCTCCAGCGCCATAATCTCCAGCGGCTTTCCAATCAAAATGCCCGTCACAAAGAGCACGATGATGGAATCCACCATGATCCAGTGGAAGATGCGGAGCCATGGGCTGAACAGATAATATTCCCGCCGCTTCTGAATCTTCATATTTTCCATGTCGATTCCTCCTTACGATTCGACGCGGGTTCCCGTGTACGGATCGGTAGCGACGACGCGGAGCTGTTCCCCCTCCGTATTGAAAATATGCGTCGCGCACGCCATGCACGGGTCGAAGGAGCGGACGACTTTCGCGATTTCCAGCGGCTTGTCCGGCACCTTGACGCGGGTGTCCATCATCGCCAGTTCGTATGCGCTATGTCCGGCGTGGTCGTCGCGCGGGCAGGCGTTCCAAGTTGTCGGGACAATACATTGGTAATTCGTGATGCTGCCGCTTTCGATGTTTACCCAGTGGCTGAGCGCGCCGCGCGGCGCTTCGTAAAGGCCGACGCCCTTCGTTTTCTTCGGCCACTCCGACGGTTCCCATTTCGCCATGTTCGCGACTTGCGTATCGCCAGCTTTGAGATTGGCGATGAGCTGATCGAAAAAGAATTTCTCGATTTCGGCGTGAAGCTGCGCGTCGAGTCCGCGGGCTGCCGTGCGGCCAACCATCGTTGGGAGCCAGACATGGGGCGGCAGATTGAGCACTTTCGACACAGCGTCGATCTGGTCGATCATCATCTTTTCCGCCCAGGTCGGATCCGGCAGCAAGCCCTGCTGCGCGCGGGTGTAAATGATGATATAACGCGCCAGCGGCCCGACTTCGCAGAGTTTCCCATGCCATTTGGGCGTCTTGAGCCACGAATATTTTCCCTTTTCGTCCAGTTCTTTCCAGTCTGTCGGCGTGCCGACTTTCGGCGCGGTAAATTTCGCCTCGGTGACGCCGTCCCAAGGGTGAAGCGCCTTGTCCGACTGCGCGGAAGGATATTCATACCAAGAATGTGCGACGCTTTCGTTGAAGACTTCGGGAGTGCTGAGGTCTTCGGCGGTCAGCTCGGTAAATTTCGCTTGCGCCGCGCCTGCGCCGAAGTTTTCGACGACGCCGTTGCAGCGGATCAGGCACTGGCGGAAGAAGTCGCCGTTCGCCGTTCCGGAATATGTATCCATCGGATAGGCGCCAAATCCAAGGACGCGCGTTTTCGCGAGGCCGCCGCCGTCCGTCATGCCTTTTTGGACGTAAATGTGCCCGATTGCGAGAAGATCCGGCAAGTAGAACGTGTTCGCCAGCGTGCGCCCAAGATTGATGGCGCGGTCTACGATGGCGAGGCGGGCTGTGTTGATTGGGGCGTTGCCGTCGTCGAGGGAAATGGAGCAGGGCATTCCGCCCACGATGTAGTGTGGGTGCGGATTCTTGCCGCCGAACACGACGTGCGGCGTGACAAGTTCACGTTGTTTGTCAAGCATCTCCAGATAATGAGCCACCGCCATCAGGTGAACTTCCGGCGGCAAAAGCTGGTAGTCAGGGTGATCCCACCATTGCGCGGCGAAAATCCCCAACTGCCCGCTCGATACAATCGCCTGTACTTTGTCTTTGATTGCCTTGAAATAGGCGGGCGTCGCCTCCGGAAATGCCTTTGGATATGCTTCGGTATCGGAGGCGGTGGGAACACGGAAGGGGAGCTGGTATGTGTTCAGCACGACGTTTTGCAGGTTCGCTGCGGCGGCAGGATCGGCTTTCAAAGCCTCGACGGGGCTGACCCAGTCGAGGGCGTGCAGATGGTAGAAATGCACGATATGGTCCTGCACCGTCAGCGACGCCGCCATGATGTTGCGGATATAATTCGCGTTTTTCGGAATCTTGATTCCAAGGGCGTCTTCCACCGCGCGCACCGACGCCAATGCGTGCGCTGTCGTGCAAACGCCGCAGATACGCTGGATATACGCCCAAGCGTCGCGCGGATCGCGCCCGTTCATAATGAGCTCCAAACCGCGCCATGCGGTGCCGCTGGAAAGCGCGTCCGTGACCTTGCCGCTGGCTTCGTCCATCGTCATTTCAACGCGCAAATGACCTTCAATACGTGTGACCGGATCGACCGTTACATGCTTCATTTATGCGCTCCTCCCTCCGCTTCGGCTTCCTCTGCCTCGCGTTTCTGTTTCTGGATGACGCTCATCGCGCCGTGGAGAGCTACGCCCGCCGTTGACGCAATTGCGAGCCCTGCGCCGATGGTATCCACATCGCCCAGCGGGCCATATTTCGGCAGACGTTCCGAGAAGGACGCGCCGGAATCCCAGAAATTATTGTTCGCACAGCCGATGCAGGCCGCGCCCGACTGGATCGGGTAGCTCATACCCTGATACCAGCGAAGATTGCCGCAGGAGGCGTAAGTTTCCGGTCCACGGCAGCCCAGACGATACAAGCACCAGCCGGCTTTCGCCCCCGCGTCGTCGTAACGGTCGGCGAACATGCCCGCGTCGAAAAACGGGCGCCGATAACAGGTGTCGTGAATCCGGTTGCCGAAAAATTGTTTCGGACGGTTTTCGCTGTCGAGCGGCGGCAGTTTTCCGAAAAGAGCGAGATGCATGACGACGCCTGTCATGACTTCGGGAATCGGCGGACAGCCGGGTACGTTTACGATGGGTTTTGTGCCGGTAAAATGCCCAATGCCGCTGGAGCCTGTCGGATTCGGTTTCGCACCTTGAATGCCGCCGGAGACGGCGCAGGTTCCATATGCGATGATGGCCATCGCGCCTTTCGCGACGCGCTGCATCGTATCGACGAACGGCTTGCCGCCCGACATGCAATAAACGCCGTTGTCCGTCGTTGAGACTGCGCCTTCGACTGCGAGGATATAGTTTCCCCAGTATTTTTTTATCGTTTCTTCCAAATGATGTTCAAAGGGTTCGCCGCACGCCGCGCTCAAAAGATGGTCGTATTCCAAAGCGATGCTCGACAGCACGAGATCAGACGCCAGCGGCGACGCCGAGCGGATAAACGCTTCGTCGCAGCCGGTGCATTCATGGCCATGCAGCCAAATCACGACAGGCAACGGTTTCTTTTCCGCCGCCTCTACCACTTTGGACACCATATCCGTTGAAAGCCCCATCAGGCTCGTCAGCGCGACGCACCCCTTGATGAAGCTCCGGCGGCTCAATCCTCGCCGAAGATAAGCCTCCCATAAGCTCTCCCGTTTCTCCACATCGCTTCCCCCTTGTGTCATAACCTTGGATTTCGGTAGGAACTATGAACAATAATATATATTTATTATTTTGACATAGAGGAGGAAAATCCTTTTTTTTCATTCATTTTTTTATGTGGCGTACAGGAAAAGATTGAAAAAATGGAACGCGCTTTATATAATGGAAAAAACGACTGACGGAGGAACCAATGGAAAAAGACGAAGATTTTTTCTTACGGGACAATCGAAAGATAGAGCAAAACGAGCAGCTTTCGGAAAAGAGCAAGCGGCGGCTGAATCGGTCGAAAGCGGATAATACGGTCAAAGCGTACGACGCCGATTGGCGCGATTTCGTAGATTGGTGCAAGGCGCATGAAAAGGCGCCGCTCCCCGCAGAGCCGGAGACGATCGTGAACTATGTCAACGATCTTGCGGACAATGCGCGGGCGAATACAGTCGCGCGCCGCGTTACCGCAATCTCGGAGAATCATATCGCGGCGGGGCTGAGCGCCGAAAAGAATCCCGCCCATGACGGTATGGTGCGGGCGGCAGTGGCGGCGATTCGGCGGGAAAAGGGGACGTTTCAGCATGGCAAATCGCCGATTCTCTTGGAGACGCTGCCGCTTCTCGCGGACTGTTTTCAAGGCGACGGTCTGCCGACGCTTCGCGACCGTGCGTTGATTCTTTTGGGGTTTGCGGGCGCGTTTCGCCGTTCGGAGCTCGTAGCCGTCAATGTAGAGGATTTGACATTTTCGCCGCAGGGGCTCGTCGTATTTATTCCGCGTGCGAAGGGCGACCAAACGGGGAAGGGGAGCAGCGTCGCGATTCCCTTCGCTCCCGATCCGTCGATCTGCGCCGCTCGCGCCGTGCGGGACTGGACGAGCCGCGCGGGACTGAAACACGGGCCGCTTTTTCGCGCTTTCAAAAAGAACGGGGAGCTTCGCGACGGCCCGCTTTCCGATAAATCCGTCGCGCTGATTGTAAAAAAATATGCGCGCATGGCGGGTTTTGATGAAAGCCAATTTGCCGGGCACAGTCTGCGCCGGGGCTTCGCTACCAGCGCCGCCCAGCATGATATCGGCGTCCTTGACATCATGCGCCAAACCCGCCACAAATCCGAAAAGATGGTGCACCGTTATATCGAGCAGGGCACTTTGTTCAAGGATAATCCGCTGGGGAAGATGTATAAAGACTAAAAAAGACGCCTTTTGGGGCGTCTTTTTCGCGTATCCGTTTATTTTTTCACGATATGCTTGCCGCCGTACCAGCGCGGCTTCCAATAGCTGTCGTCGAGGCTGTCCACACGGACGCCCTTGCTGGAGGAGACATGGATGAATTGATTCTTGCCGAGGTAAATACCGCAATGCGACGCGCCTTTTTCGTAAGTCGAGAAGAAGACGAGATCGCCGGGCTCCAGCTCGGCCCGTTTTTTGACGCGTTTTCCAAGTTTGTATTGTTCGTCGGCGGTGCGGGGAAGGGCGAAACCGTTCTGCTTGAATACGTACTGGACAAAGCCGGAGCAGTCGAAGCCTTTCGGCGTTGCGCCCCCGAATATGTAGCGTGTTCCCGTGTATCTTTTCGCCGTCTTGATGACGGCGTCGGCTTTCTTTTTCGGCAGGAACGGCGCGCTTTCTGGAACTTTTTCCGCGGCGGGGGCGGGCGTCTTGTTTGCCGGTTTCGCGGCGGGCGTCGATTGCGCGGATGGTTTTTCTTGGGGGGCTTGCGCTGATTTTCCGGTCGGGTTCGCTTGTGCGGCGGCCCGTGTTTTTAGCGCGCGCCAAGTCTCGCGGTCTACCGTGCCGCTGGCGGAGAGATTTTCCGCACGTTGGAAAGCGACGACGGCGCGCTGCGTCGCGTCGTCATAGATTTCGTTCAGTTCGATTTCGTATCCCAAGCGGATGAGATTTTCCTGCACGATACGGACGTCATGGCCTTCCGAGCCCAGTTTCAAAAGCGGCGCGGCGAGAACGTCGCAGGACAGGAGCAGTATGAAGGCAAACGCCGTCGCGGCGGCGAGAACATGCCGCCCCGCAGCGAGAAAATCCCGCCGTTTCGCATACATGAAAATCACTTCCTTTATCCGTGGGAAACATGATCGAGCCCTTGACGCATGAGCTTTACAACATGGTCGTCGTCGAGGGAGTACCAGGCTTCTTTTCCGTCTTTGCGGAATTTTACAAGTCGCGCGTTCCTGAGCACGCGAAGCTGGTGCGAGATGGCCGATTGGCCCATGGAGAGCGCTTCGGCGATGTCGCTGACGCGCATCTCGTCGGCCGTCAGGAGCGCGAGCAGTTTGATTCTTGTGGCGTCGCCGAGGACTTTGAAGACTTCGGCAAGACGACTGCTTGTAATGTCGTCAATTTCGGCGAGTGTTTGAAGACGGGAAGCGCTTTGCAGCGTTGCGGTTTCCATCGTTTTACAGTCCTTCTTTCTATGCACCATCGCTCATATATTCATTTGTCTGTATTATAGGAAACGACGATTAGGTCAATTCGAGGCCATGTCGAAGGAGTTTTTCGTCTGTCTAGGACGTGATATGCCAGTGGCATATCACGCCCTCGAAAGCGTAGCATTGCTACGTCGAGAGGGGATTGACGACGACAGGCGGAAAAAGACTCGGCATGGGCCGAAGGGACTTATTCGGCGTTTCCTATACGCCAAGAAAAAGACGCAAAGGGGGCCTTTCAAGATCCTTAATATAATCTTGAAACGTCGTAGCCTTCTTTTTCAAGGGCGGCGATAATTGTGCGGATATGGTCTTCGCCGTGCGTTTCACAGGTAACTTCGAGCTGCACTTTCTTGAAGCTGTCCGTAACGCCAGACTGATTGTGCTCAAGCTTTGTGACGTTCGCATGGGTATCCGCGAGAATCTTCGCGACGGCAAGGAGCTGGCCCGGTTTGTCCGGCAACATTACGCCGAAGCAGAAAACGCGTCCGCGGTCAATCAGCGCCTTGTCAATCAGCGCGGCGATGGTCGAGATGTCAATATTGCCGCCGCTGACAATCGCGACGACTTTTTTGTTTTTCATGCGGAGTTTCGGCAGAGCGGCGAGAGAAAGCACGCCTGCGCCTTCGGCGACGAGCTTGTGTTTTTCAATCAATGAAAGCAACGCGCTCATGATTTCCATTTCGGAGACGGTGATGATGTCGTCCAAGTACTTTCGGCAAAAAGCATAGGTCAGCGTCCCCGGCGTCTTGACCGCGCAGCCGTCGGCGACGGTATCGACGGCGGGGAGCGTGGTGACGCCGCCGGCCTTGAATGCGGCTTTCATGCAAGCAGCGCCCGCCGGCTCGACGCCGATGACTTTGATATGCGGATTGGCGAGTTTTGCCGCTAACGCGACGCCGCTGGCAAACCCGCCGCCGCCGATGGGTACGAGGATCGCGTTTACGTCTTTGCAGTCGTCGATAATTTCTTTTGCCGTCGTGCCTTGGCCCAGAAGCACGTTCAGGTCATTGAACGGATGGATGTAGACGTATCCGTTTTCTTTTTGCAGCTCCATCGATTTCGCATAAGCGTCGTCAAAGGTGTCGCCGTGCAACACGATTTCTGCGCCGTACGCGCGCGTCGCTTCGACCTTCAAGATCGGAGTCGTTGCGGGCATACAGATAACGGCCTTGACGCCGAGTTTTTGCGAAGCGAAAGCAACGCCCTGCGCATGATTTCCGGCTGAGGCGGTGATGACGCCTTTCGCCCGTTCTTCGTCCGAAAGCTGGCTGATGCGATTGTAGGCGCCGCGCAATTTGAAGGAGCCGGTAATTTGCAGATTTTCCGGTTTCAAAAGGACGGTGTTGCCGCAGATGGAAGAAAAATAAGGGCTCTCGAGGAGCGGCGTCTTTGCCGTTATGTTGTCAAGGTAATAAGCCGCGCGGTAAATGTCGGCAATGGTCGTTTTTTCCATGATGGCGACGGCATCTGCCGCGCCCTGCGTTTCGGGGGTCTTCTTTTCCGCCATAAGTATTGCTTCCTTTCCTTACTACTGAATGTGTAAAGTTTAACCTAATTTGCGATGTATTGCAAGAAAACGGCGGCAGGAAATCTTGATTGAAAGAAGGATTTTTTTCTATAAGAGCGAATATATACATTGCTAAATGCGAAAAAAGTCCTGAAATGGAAGGAGCACAGGTCTATGAAAAAAATATTGGTGCCGGTGGACGGATCGGAAAGCTCGGAGCGCGCGCTGGGGAAAGCGATGGAGTTGGCGGCCGCGCTCAAATCCAAGCTGACATTCCTGTATGTGGCGAATGTCAACCAGCTTGCGGTCAATTCCTGCCTTTCGGCGGAGCTGTTGGAGGCGGTGAACAAAGCGGGCGACGTGGTGCTTGCACATGCGGAGGAGATCGTACCGGATGGCGTGGAATCTGAGCGCGTTTTGGAGACGGGCTCGCCTGCGCCGGTTATTGTCGACGTAGCAGAGGACTGCGGCGCGGATTTGATTGTGATGGGAAGTCGTGGCCTTGGGCTTGTCAAAGGTGTGCTGCTCGGCAGCGTGAGCCAGTATGTCGTTGAAAACGCGAAGTGTGCGGTCATGGTAGTGAAATAGAAAAGCGAAACGACAGGAGGACGAAAAGTGATGGTTGGGCAAGGCGAGCTCATCGAGCTATTGGCACGTCGTGCGCGCGTGATTGCATGGATGTACGACGTGAAAACGGACTGCCTGTCATATTGTTTGCCGCAGCAGGAGCAAGGATTTTTGAAAGAGAAGGGAATCAGGGAATCGACAAGAGCAGAGGAGTGGCGATTCCTCTGGGAGGGCCCATTAAAAGGCTGTGTTGACGTGCATGCGCCGGGTCGGAGCGGCGGTTCGGTTTATCGGCTGACGTATACGCGATTGGGGAGTGACGGCGTCGTAGGATTCGCCGAGGAGATTTCGTCAAAGGCGGAAGAGGCGTCGCATGGTTTGCGCGTTGACGTGAAGAGCTTGGAGGTGAGGATTGACGCTGAACTTATATTGCTTCGCGAACGGGAAAAGGGCGTATTGTTTGCGGTGGAAATTGACGGCTATGGGAAAGGCGAGCTGACAAGCCAGCGTCAGAAGGAGAAATGTTTTATCGCGATGGAAACGGCTCTTCACGCGGAATTTCGGGATACCGATATTTTAGGGGCGCTTTCGGACGCGAGATTTATCGTCTTTTTCCATGGCGTGCTTTCCATTGATGTTGTGGAACGGCGAGCGCAGCGTTTTTTGGATGAATTTGCCCGCCGCGCGCTCGATAGTTCTCTGCCGGCGTCGTGCAGTATCGGCATTGCTGTCGCGAACGGCGAGCTGCTCCGTGCGAGGGACTTGATTGATGCCGCAGGCGAGGCACTGGATGGCGTTATCGCTCACGGAGCGAATCACTACCGAATGTATGAAAGCGAAAAGTATTGAGCCAAGGAAAAACGCAAAACATGAAAAAGCCTCCAATGGGGGCTTTTTTCGTGTTTCGCATTTTCCTTAAGGAAACGCTGAATAAGTCCCTTTCGCCCTTGCCGGGTCTTTTTTCGTCATGCTGCGTCAGATGCCGCTCGACGTAGCTCTGCTACGACTTCGCGCCACTTTCCTTGCCTGACGAAAAAATCCCTCGACAAGGCCATAAATTGACTTAATCATCGTTTCCTTAAAATTTCATTAGACTTTCCATAATCCAAAGGAAAACAACAGTTCATGTCGAAACTTATGTTGGAAACTATCTCGTACGGAAGATGACGGACATAGAATTGCGAGGGAAGATTTATGAAGTCGGGCAAGGCACGCGTATTTTTGATTTTGGCAATCGTTTTGACGGCGATTGTCGGATTTCGCGTGGTAAAAAATGTCATGGGACGCAGTGAGCAGGCAAGCAAGAGTCGTCAAGGAACAGTCGTTTCGGTCGTGGTCGAGCATCCGAAGCGGCAGACGGTCGTGCCAAAGATTCGTTTTTCCGGCACGCTGAATCCGGTTTGGCAGGCGGACGTCGCCGCGAAGGTGGACGGACGCATCGAACGTGTCCTGGTCGCGGAAGGACAGGCCGTTGTGGCGGGCGAGGATCTCGTCGTGCTGGAACAAAAGGATATGTCGGCGGCGTATCTGGCGGCGGAGGGCGCTTATGTGGACGCGCGGACGAACCTTGAGAAAACGGCGCTTGACCTCGAGCGTTATGAAAAATTGTTGCTGGACGGCGCGGTTTCCCAAGAGTCCGTGGACAATTTGCGCTTCGCCCACGCGAACGCGGCGGCGAAGCTCGACGCGGCACAGGGCGCGCTTGACGCGGCGCAGTCGAGACTGGGCGGGACGACAGTTTCGACGCCGAGGGCCGGCATTATCCAGAAGCGTTATTATCAGGAAGGGTATTATGCAAAAGTCGGAACCGCTCTTTTTAATATTGCGGACATTTCGACGCTTTTGGCGAAAATCGACGTGCCGGAAGGCTACATCGCCAGTGTTGCGCCGGGCGGCGCAGTGGATTTTGTGATTCCGTCGATGGCGGGCGACGACAAGTCGGCGCGCGGCACAATTACTCGGGTTGCGCCAGTAGCGGACAGCGCTTCGCGTACTTTCGAGGCGGAAGTCTCTATCGACAACAGGGACGGACGATTGAAAGGCGGCGTTTACGCGGACGCGGTCATCACGACAAAAGCGAAGGAAAACGTCTTGACCGTACCTTTTTCTGCGATTGTCATGCGCGACGACCAACGTACGGTTTACGTCGTTGAGAACGATACGGCGGTACGCCGCGTTGTCACGACGGGTTACATTGGCGATGATCTCGTCGAGATACTTGGCGGGGTTACGGAAGGCGATTTTGTCATCGCGGGCGGGCAGAACAAGCTTCGTGACGGCAGCAAAGTCAAGGTTGTGGACAGGCTTGACGGGGAAGCGTCGAAAAATAGGTAAGGAAGATTTTATATGATTGAAACCTTTATCAAGCGGCCCGTATTTACGACGATGTTCATCCTCGTGCTGGTCGTTTTCGGTATTCGCTCGTATCCGGAGCTGGGCGTCGATTTATATCCGGACGTTGATTTGCCGCTGGTGGGGGTGACGGTGACGTATGAGGGCACCGCGCCGGAAGAAATGGAAACGCTGATTACCAAGCCCATCGAGAACCGCGTCAGCCAAGTGTCTGGAATCAAGACCATCACTTCGACGATCCGCGAGGGATTTTCGCAGACGGTGCTGGAGTTTGACATCGGCGTTGATCCCAAAGCGATGGCCAGCGAAGTGCGCGAAAAAGTCGCCACGGTACGAAAGCGTCTGCCGGACGACGTAGACGAGCCGACCGTGCAGAATTTCGACACGTCGTCCCAAGCGATTGCGGCCTACACCTTCGCTTCGGATGTGCGCCCGCCGCAGGAGGTGCGCAGGCTCGTAGACGATCTCGTGGTGGACGAGTTGCAGCAGCTTGACGGCGTAGCGGAAGCGACCGTTGTCGGCGCCAGCTCCCGCGCGATGAAAATTCATGTGTTGCCGGAAAAGCTGAAAGCGTATGGTATTTCCGTCCAGACGGTGCTCCAGCAAGTCAATGCGGCGAATTACAATACGCCGGGCGGCAAGATCCGCGACGGGCAGAATACCATTACCGTCCGTACGGTAGGTAAATTTTACAGCATTGACGATTTCAAGAAGATTGTCGTTGCGAATCACAACGGGCGGCCGGTCATGCTGACCGATATAGCCGATGTGGAGGATACATGGGAGGATGAGGAAACGTATTCTCGTGCGAACGGCGTCCCTTGCGTCGTCGTATTCGTCCGCAAACAGTCCCGTACCAACACGGTAGCGGTCGTCGATCGTGTGAACGAAGCGCTGAAAACTTTGCAAACGAACGACTTGCCGCCGGATATCCATGTTGAGATTACGCGCGATCAGTCGCGGTATATCCGTGAAAACGTTGCCGACGTCTGGAATACGATCCTGTTCGGCGGATTCTTGGCGTTGGCGATTACCTATCTCTTTTTGAAGGATATTCGCGCGACCATTATTGGCGGCCTCGCGATTCCGACTTCGATTATCGCAACGTTCTACCTGATGCGGCTGATGGATTTCACGCTGAACAATATGTCTCTGATGGGGCTTTCGCTGGCGGTAGGCTTTTTGATTGACGACGCGATTGTACTTGTCGAAAACGTATTTCGCCATATTGAGATGGGAAAAAAGCCGATGACGGCGGCGGCGGACGCGACGAAAGAATTGGTGCTTGCCATTCTTGCAACGTCTATGTCCTTGATGGCAGTTTTTGTACCCATCGGTTCCATGGGCGAGATCGTCGGGCAATATTTCAAGCAGTTCGGCTTGACGGTGGCGTTCGCGTTGGCGTTCTCCACGATGTCGGCCTACACGCTGACGCCGATGGTTTCCGCTCATTGGCTGCACGACCCGACAAAGGAGGACAAAAAGAGGACGTTGCGGCCGCCTTTTGTCGAATGGCTGTTGGAACGGTTTGAGGCGGCGTTCGAGTCGATGAAGGACGCATATGACCGGTTGATGCAATTTGCCGTCGGTCATCCGAAAAAATTTATCGCGGCTTCGCTGGCGACGCTGTTGTTGAATTTCCTGCTGTTCCCGTTCCTCGGCATCGAGATGCAGCCGGTCTACGATTCCGGCGAGTTCAGCGTGAACGTCAAGGCGCCGCCGGGGACGAGTCTGGAGCGCATGGCGCGCCTTGTGGCGCCGTTGGAGGAGCAGATTGCGTCTATGCCGGAAGTGCGCGTGGCGGCGACGCGGCTTGGCGGCGTCCGGACGCCGGTCAACGAGGGCGGCATCGACGTGAAACTGTATCCGGCGAGCGGGCGGGAACGCAGTATGCAGGAGATTATGCGCGAACTGCGGAAAGATTTTTCCGCGGTGGGCGAAATGCAGGTCTCCGTCGTCACGAACCAAGGCGGAGGCGGCGGGCGTGGCGAGTCGCGCCCAGTGCAGATTGGCCTGCGAGGCAACGATCTCGAATATCTGATGCGTTATGCGAATGAACTTGCCGATATGATTCGAGGCTTCCCCGGCGCGACGGACGTAGAAATCCAAGGAAACGACGCCGAGCCGGAGATCGTGATTCGGCTCGACCAGCTCAAGGCGAGCCGCCTCGGACTTGACAATTCCGCCGTCGGTTCGGTGGTGCAGTATGCGTTCCAGGGCAAGAGCACCAGAAATTCCTACACCATCGGCAACAACGACTATGATATTATTCTCCAGATGGATAAAGCGAACCGCCGTACCGTCGACGATGTGAAGAATCTGCGCGTTTCGACGGCGGGCGGCAGCTTCATCCGTCTCGGCGATATTGCCGACGTCACGCTGGAATCCGGCCCGACGCGTATCAACCGTGAGGGGAGGCAGCGGCAGATTGCCGTTTACGCCGATACTGTCGGGACGTCGCCTGGCGACCTCTTGCAAAAAATTCAGAGCGACTATATTCCCGCGCTCAATATGGACATCGGCTATCGTGCGAAAATGATCGGCCAGTCCGATATGATGAGCCGAATCTTCGGCGAGGTCGTCAAAGCGATCGTCTTGGCGATTGTATTGATTTATATGGTGCTGGCCGCCGAGTTTGAGAGCTTGTCCCAACCGTTTATCATTATGATGAGCTTGCCGTTTGCCATTATCGGAGCGGTGCTTGGAT
>ERZ842401.5483-NODE-5483-length-14050-cov-3.316184_pt1 | contig 14050 bp, 12 predicted proteins | sample MGYA00521270_ERZ842401 | MGnify/ENA primary metagenome ERZ842401 (study PRJEB31892, sample SAMEA3878208) | bioreactor metagenome | biome: Moose rumen | place: Sweden | collected 2011-10 | study: EMG produced TPA metagenomics assembly of the PRJEB12797 data set... | reverse complement strand
TGGGGAAAGATTTTATGGATATGTGGAATGCGGACGAATATCAAAGATATCGCAGAATTGTAAATGATTCCCGAAATATGGACGCGACCTGTAAAAGATGTTATCAGTCATCGCATTGCAACTGGAACTTGCAGACTTCCTTTATTCAGGTTGGCAAGGAATTCTCGCCGGAGTGGTAGTATATGTTTATCTCATGTGCTTTTTGATGTGAGCAGGAATATAGAAGAACAGGGAGGATTCTGATAAAATCGAAGAGAATCATATGTAATGAAGGGGGTAGTCTTAATAGAAAAAGTGGATATGCTTGTGTAAGTTTATCTAAAGCATATAATTTGGAATTATGTGATATCAAAAAATCAGACAGTATTTGTGTTTATTGACATTTCTCTAGAAAATCATTAAAAGTGAAACAAGGGTTCTTATGCTTTGGCGGGCAGTAGTGTGACTGAAAAAATTAGAAATGCCCTTCTCAAGCAAGAAAGAAATGACATGGTCGGGATAGGAACCATGTAGTGGAGTTGCAAATTCTAATTTTTTAAGAAAAAAACTTAATATGTCAATTGGTCTCTGTACAGGGCGAATTTTTTAAAATAATGATGTTTGGAGAATTTTTTTATGCAATTTAATTCTTATTTTTTTTTATTGTTTTTTTTCCCGATATTCCTGATTTTGTATTTTGGTGCAAATAAGATATCTGTGCTGTGTGGGAAGTTTGTACTGATTTCTGCCAGTATTATGTTTTATGCATTTGGCAGAGTACATATGCTTATTTATCTGGGAATTAGCCTTGCGATCAATTATTTATTTATTTACCTGATTAATAGAAGGTGCGTAAAAAATAGAATACTATTATACATGTCTGTTGCAGTTAATATTTCACTTCTTTTATATTTTAAATATTATAATTTTTTTGGACAGAATATAAGTGCGGTAATAGGGAAAGAATGGGATTATCGAAACATCATTCTTCCACTTGGTATTTCTTTTTACACCTTTCAGCAGGTAGCATATCTCGTCGCTGTTTACAGGAAAGAACTTTCCGAAGGTAATTTAGTTGACTATCTTGCTTATATTTTATACTTCCCCAAATTGCTTATGGGACCATTGACAGAACCGGTAAATTTCCTTTCACAGCTAAACGATCCCGTAAACAGAAAACCAGAACCATATAATATCTGTAAAGGCATTCAATTATTCAGTTTTGGTTTAATCAAAAAGGTGTGGATAGCAGATCAATGCGCAATGGCGGTAACTTGGGTTTATGAGAATATGAGTGAAGCGACGTCAGCAGATCTTTTGATATTACTGCTTTGTTACACTTTCGAAATTTATTTTGATTTCAGCGGTTATAGCGATATGGCTGCCGGAACGGCGTTGATGATGAATATTAAACTGCCAATCAATTTTAATTTACCGTACAAGGCTGTATCAATTCGTGAATTTTGGAAAAGATGGCACATTTCTTTGACCGATTTTTTTACAAAGTATGTATATTATCCTCTTGGCGGTTCCAAGAAAGGCAAGCTACATACATATATCAATGTTATGATCATATTCATACTAAGCGGATTATGGCATGGGGATAATTGGACGTTCCTTCTGTGGGGGGGGGGGTCACGGTTTGTTAAGCTGTATGGACAGGGCATTTGAGAAGACTTTGGAAAAGATATTCATACCGATTCGGTGGGCCGTTACCTTTGCAGAGATAAGTATATTGTGGCTGCTTTTTAGCGCGAAATCCATATCAGAATGGATTCAAATTCTTTTGAGAATCCTGTCCATGCAGGATGGACATATTAGTACGGAATTGATAAAAACTTTTGAGGTTTCCGTGAATGTTTTTCTTATAAAGATTCTCAAAATACTTCAGATTGGGAATGCACATGTGCAGGTCGTTGTCCTGTTTATTTTTATGATGTTTATATTATGTTTACTTCCGGAAAATACTTATAAAAGGGCAGAAAAGTTAGGCATTATATCTTTGTTTACTTCCATTGCTGTATTTGTGTGTGGGGTACTTTTACTTAGCAGTGAATCAATTTTTGTATATTATGGATTTTGATTTGGAAATCTAAGGAAACTGTGAGGAGAAACATGAAAGCTAAGGTTTGGTTGATAAGCTGGGGCATGACTGTAATATGCATATTGTGTATGATAGGAATAGTAAATTACCAGATAGATCCGTTTTTTCATTATCATAAGCCAAATACAGAGAAATACTATTTTATTCTTGATAACGAAAGAAGTCAAAATGACGGTATTGTAAAGCACTTTGAGTATGATGCATTGATCACGGGAACATCTATGACAGAAAATTTTTTGACATCTGAAGCTGATATGTTGTTTGGGCTGCACTTTGTAAAGGTACCTTTTAGTGGGGGAAGTTTTAAGGAGGTCAACGGCATTGTTGAAACTGCACTCAGATATAACCCGAATATTAAAATGGTTATTCGGGGCTTAGATATGGGGTGGACGAATTTTTTTGAGGCTGATGCAATGCGATTTGATCTTGGGGAATATCCTACATACCTATATGATCATAATCTATTTAATGATGTGAAATATTTGCTTAATGCAAGTACGGTAAAGCGCGTTGTGAAGATGCTTTATAGCACAGTGCAAAGTAATTATAAAGCAGGTATAACAGAGTTTGATGATTATGCAAGGTGGCAGGAAGGAGTAGGAATACGATTTGGAGTAAAGGAAGTTTGTAAGGAGGGATTAGAAATAAAAGGAGCGGATGCTCAGAAAGTTCTAACAGATGAGGAAAAAGCTCTAATGAGAAAGGCGGTAACGCAAAATGTCGTGAGTATTGCAGAAAGATATCCAAGTGTAGAGTTTTATTATTTCTTTCCTCCATATAGTATAGTCAGTTGGAATACATATAAAGAGCAAGGAGAAATTCAAAAGTATGTAGATGCTGAGCAATACATGATAGAACTATTGGTTTCTCACCAAAATATACATCTTTTTTCGTTTAATAATCGATTTGATATCATAACCGATTTGAACAACTATAAAGATAGTGCTCATTATGGAAGCTGGATCAACAGTTTAATACTTAAGTGGATGAAAGAGACCAAGTATCAATTAACGGAGAATAACTACAGAGATTATATACAGGACGAATATGATTTCTATTCATGTTACAATTATGGTGAGATACTTGATCAGCCAGATTATGAAGCAGATTTATATGCGGCAGCACTTTTGAATGAGGAATTGACAGGGGCAGAGCCTTTATTTATCGACGAACATGCAGATGTGGTAGTTGATAGTACAAAATTCGTTACCATTATTGGGAAACAGAATTTTTTTTCTTTGTCAACCGAGCATGATAAAGGATATAATTACTGCGTATTTAAAGCAGTGTCGACAGAAGGTGATATATCAGAAGTAATAGTTACAGATGTATTGGGAGAGGAACTACAGCATGTAGAGTTGATAAGAGACGGAGAGCAGCATTTATATGTCATTGATTTTTCACGGTTGGTTCCAGAAGTGGAAATTCTGTTTAAACAGGATAAGTGTTTTTATAGCGATATAAGGTTGTATTAGATAAAGTACATGGAAGGAAATCGGCGTGATGCTTAGGAATATTAAATTATTTTGGGAGGTTGTTAAAGAAGCGTTTTGTATATTAAGCACAGGACAAAAAAAACAGCTTATTTTGGTTTTTTTGTCTATTATTTCTACGTCCGTGCTAGAATTTATGGGTGTAGGCGTTATTTTGCCTTTTATACAGGCCATCTTAAATTCAGAAGAACTTATGAATAAAAGTTATATTAAGTTTTTATGTTCTATATTTAGAATTAGTGACAGTACTTCTTTACTGATTTTGCTTGGTATTTTGATTGCATCCTTATATATTTTTAAAAATATATTTATTTTGTTTGCAGGCTACTACCAAGTAAAGTATGCTACTAGGTTACAAAGAGAGTTATCTGTAGATATGATGCGTTCTCTGATGAAAAGGCCATATTCCTTTTTTCTTACTATAGATAGTGGTATTATTTTAAGATTGTTTAATACATCTATTGCGGCATTTTTCAGTATTATAGAGTCTTTGATCGCGTTGGCTACAGATAGTATAACTATTTTCTTGATTGCGTCATATCTTATTTATGCAGATTGTTTCACGGCGTTATGTATACTTTTAATTATGCTATTGACAATGTATTTTATTATTTTTTCTTTTAAGCCAGTACTCAAAAGGGCTGGTATAGCAAATAGTAATGCCAATTATAAAAAATATAAAAGTTTGTTAAATATTATAGGTGGCATAAAAGATATTTATGTTACAAAGAGAGAGGAAATATTTATTAATTCTTATGAAAAAGCTTCTGAGGAAACCAGCAGATGCCAATTAGTATATACTACATTGAATGCAGCACCAAACCGATGCATTGAGAGTGTATGCGTATCAGCGATTATAGGAGTTATAATCTTTCGCTTGATATTGTTTAATACAGGGCTGGAAACTTTTATACCCAAGTTGGCTGTATTTGCAATGGCAGCATTCAAAATATTGCCTTCTATTGGAAAAATTATTAGCCGAATTAATTCTATTGTTTATTACAGGTTACAGCAAAAAGAGGTATATCAAAACATCATAGAGGTACGACAATATGATGCAGAGATGTCACATTATGTTTCTTCGGCACAGGCTGTAGGTAAAAATGGATTCTATCAGGAACTAGAAAAAGATCCTGTTAAAAATGCAAAATGGATTGGCAAAGTTGAGTTCAAAATTGAGTTTTCTGGGGTGGAATGGAAGTACCAAAATCAAATTTGCCCGGTATTGCAAGATTTTAATTTGACGATTCATAAAGGCGAAGCAATTGGGCTAATAGGAACATCAGGAGCTGGAAAGTCAACGGTAATAGATATACTTTTGGGATTGTTAAAACCACAGGAAGGGTATGTATATATAGATGATAAAGATATTTTTGCTATGCCGCATGTATGGGCACAGATGGTTGGTTATGTACCTCAAAGTGTGTATTTAATGGATGAAACCATACGTGCGAATGTTGCTTTCGGATTGCAAGATATTAAGGATGAGGAAATATGGGCGGCATTGGAAAAAGCACAGCTGCGGTCATTTGTTGAGAGCCTGCCCAAGGGTTTAGATACCTTTGTTGGTGAACGGGGGGTCAGGCTATCTGGTGGTCAGAGACAGCGTATTGCTATTGCGAGGGCGCTATATTCGAAACCACAGATTATCGTATTGGACGAGGCTACTGCAGCACTAGATAACGAAACTGAAGCTGCTGTGATGGAAAGTATAGAAGTGTTACATGGAGAAGTAACGCTTATTATCGTCGCACACAGACTGACGACAATAAGGAAGTGCGACAGAATCTTTGAGATTGCTAATGGTGTCGCTACGGAGCGGTCACATGAGGAGGTGTTTAGAATAACAGAAAGCGTGTAATGATGTTAGATAATCAGACTCAAAAATAGTGACTTGTAGATGATAATACTGGCTTGTTAGAATGCACACAGAATAGGAAGATTAATTTGTATACGGTGTGTATTTGTCGAATGGTTAAGAAGTATGATAAGAGTTCACGTATGGTGAGTTAAAACGTGGAGTATCATTAAGTCTGAAACCAAGTCGTGCATTGGATATGAAGAAAAAACCATACGCGAGATTGTCGATCGGTTGTGAAGCTTGTGTATAAGGAGGCAGGATGAGATACGCATTGATCGGCTGCGGCAGGATATCGCCGAACCATATTGTAGCGGCAAAGGCGAACGCTCTTGATATTGTTGCGCTTTGTGATACAGATGAAAGCTGTATGACTGATAAGATAAAGAAGCTTGAACTTCCCGCATCTATTTCAACATATACGAATTATAGGGAAATGCTGGAAAAGGAAAGACCGGAATTGGTGGCGATTGCCACGGAGTCTGGGAAACATGCGGAAATTGCCTTGGATTGTTTGGATGCAGACTGTCATGTAATTATAGAAAAGCCTATCGCGCTTTCGCTTTTTGACGCGGACAGGATTATTCAACGAGCGAAGGAAAAAAATCGGAAAGTATGCGCCAATCATCAAAACCGCTTCAATAAGTCGGTGCAAAAGATAAGAGAAGCGGTGGATAAGGGAAGATTTGGTCGTATCTTTTACGGAACTGCACATATTCGTTGGTGCAGGGATTATGAATACTATCACCGGGCAGGCTGGAGAGGCACATGGGAACAGGATGGCGGCGCATTAATGAATCAGTGCATTCATAATATCGATTTGCTGCGTTGGATGCTGGGGGATGAGGTCATAGAGGTGGCAGGTATGACGGACAGGCTGAATCACCCGTATATCGAAGCGGAGGATCTGGGGATTGCGATTATCCGGTTTGCAAACGGCGGCTACGGAATTATAGAGGGAACGACGGATATTTATCCGAAAAATCTGGAGGAGACCTTGTATCTTTTTGGGGAAAAGGGGACGGTAAAGGCCGGCGGGCAGTCTGTGAATATTATCGAAGAATGGCGTTTTTCGGATATGCTGGACGATCCTGCGGAGGTAAAAGCCAGATTTCATGAAAACCCGCCAAACGTGTACGGTTACGGGCATACGCCACTTTATAAGGATATGATAGAGGCGATTCGGGATAACAGGGAGCCATATGTGAATGCCGAAGCGGGAAGGCGGGCATTGGAGCTAGTGCTTGCCATATATAAATCCGCGGCTACGGGCAAGGTGGTACGACTGCCTATGGAGTCCTGCTCTACGCTGGATTTTAAGGGAAGGTTCTCGTAAGGATAGAAGACCCGTTCAAAATGCATCATTTAACAGGGCTTGTTGTTTAGACAAAAAAGAGGGGCAGTTAGTGGAATTCAGAGATCTAAGAAGGCAGTATGGACGCATCAAGGCGGATATAGACGCGCAGATAGAGGAGACTATTTTATCCACCCGTTTTATCTCGGGGGATAAGGTTGAAGCGCTTGAGGAAACATTGGCGGATTATGTCAATAGAAAGTACTGTATCTCCTGTGCAAACGGAACGGATGCGATTACGATTGCCTTAAAGGCATACGGTATTGGAAAAGGAGAGGCTGTCTTTGTACCGGATTTTACCTTTTTCAGCTCTGGCGAGTGTCCGGCAGTCGAAGGGGCGACCCCTGTTTTTGTGGATGTAAGACGGGATACCTTTAATATGGATCCAACAGCGCTTGCCACTGCAATAGAGGAAGTTTTGAGCGAGGGAGAGCTCTGTCCGAAACCTGTAGTGGCGGTTGATCTTTTCGGACAGCCGTTTGATTATACTGCTATCAGGAAGCTTTGTGATACCTATGGATTGCTTTTGTTGGAGGATGCGGCGCAGGGATTTGGCGGAGTTTATACGGCTGAAAACGGAATAGAGAAAAAAGCCTGCTCTTTGGGGGATATTTCCATTACCTCTTTTTTTCCTGCAAAGCCTCTGGGCTGCTATGGGGATGGGGGAGCCATTTTTACCGATGATAAAGAAATTGCTGACCTTTGCAGATCTATTGCGGTACATGGCAAGGCAATGCAGCGGCCTGAAGATCCGGAGGCAAAATATGATAATGTAAGGCTGGGGATGAACAGTCGGCTGGATACTTTGCAGGCGGGAATACTGCTTGCCAAGTTTCCTGTTTTTCAGAGTGAAGAGCTGCAGGCGGTAAATCGGATTGCACATCTTTATAATGAGTACCTGCAGAAATATACCTCCGTCGAATGCCCGATCGTTCCGACAGGTTACTACAGCAGTTGGGCACAGTATACAATTAAGCTGGGAAGAGGAGTGGATCGTGCAGTTCTTCAAAAAAATCTGAAAGCACAGGGAATACCTACCAATATATATTATAAAAGGCCTATGCATGCACAGAAGGCGTTTAAGGGAACCCGAAGCGAAAGGGCCAAGTGCCCTGTAACGGAAGCTCTTTGTGAAAGCGTGCTGTGCCTCCCGATGCACCCGTACCTGAAAGAAGCTGAGGTCAGCAGTATCTCAGAGGCATTAAAGTCACTGCTTGAGCAGACAGAGACAGATTTTTATACGGTTTGAACACAGGATTGGAATTGGATGGATTTTTCGATAATGAGGGAGAAGTCTTGTTTGTAATATGAGCGCGGAAATTTTTGTACACGAGAGCAGTTATATAGATGAGGATGTAAGTATTGGGGAAGGCACTAAGATATGGCATTTTTGCCATGTGCAAAGGGGAGCGGTAATAGGACGTTACTGTGTGTTGGGGCAAAATGTAAATATTTCAAATCATGTAAAAATAGGCGATTATGTAAAAATTCAGAACAATGTGTCCGTCTATGAAGGAGTTGAACTGGAGGATGGTGTTTTTTGCGGACCTTCCTGCGTATTTACAAATGACCTGACGCCGAGAGCAGAGTATCCCAAGGGTGTCGCAAATTATAAAAAAACGCTGGTCATGCATGGCGCAAGTATTGGTGCGAATGCGACTATTGTTTGTGGACATACCATAGGCGAGTATGCGATGGTGGCGGCCGGAGCTGTAGTAACGAAGGATGTTCCGGCGTATACGCTTGTGGCGGGAGTGCCGGCAAGGGTCGTTGGGCAGGTTGATCCCTTTGGTCATATTACGGTAAATTGTAATGCAAAAGTATAGAGAAGAATGCATTTTTCAGTATACGATTTTGTGAGGTAAAAGTATGTCGGAAATTAATTTAAGTATCATCATTCCACATTATAATAATGCAGATAGAGCTATCCGTATGTTTCAGAGTATACCGCAAAAAGGAGATATAGAAATTTTGTTTGTGGACGATTACTCGGCTGAAGATCAGTATACCAAGGTGGTAGAATATATTAAGGAGTATCGTCCGGAAATTCGTGTGTTCAGAAACGAGTCCGTGGATCACAATGCTGGCATGGCCAAAAATATCGGATTGCGTAATGCGGTCGGTGCATGGGTTATGTTTGCAGGGGCGGATGATTTCTTTATGGAGGGATTTTATGAGGAGGTAAGCCGGTATTTTCATACGGAGTATGACGCGGTTTATTTTACATATACAATTTGTAATGAATCAGATCTTGTGCCACATGTGGATAATTCTGCATATAATGATGCTATTTTCAGATATATGAAAGTTTTATCACATGAAAACGAGACATGCATTCGGATGTCTTATGCGGATTGTTCTAAGATGTACAGAAAGAATATGATCGAACAAAACGGGGTAGAATGTGAAGAAATACGCCATTCCAATGATGTTATGTATAATACAAAAGCAGGATATTATGCGAAACAGGTAGCTGTTTCGCATAAAAGTGTGTATTGCTATTGTCGATATCCAGGGACATTGAGTACGGAGCATGATGAAAAGAGCTTCGATATCAGAAAATGTGCGGCAATACGTAGATATGCCTTTTTGTATCAGCATTATTCCAAAGCAGATTTGAAAGCTGCAGGAGCAGGATTGCAAGGTTTAAGGTTGGTATTGAACCCATTATTGAAAGGTTATGGAATAAAATTGTCAATAAAATATTTCAGGCTCTTAAAAGCAGAAAACCTTCCGCTGATAATAGTTTGAATCCCAAGAAATTAGTTAGAATGCAAGAGATGTAAAATACTATTCTAAGATTGATATATGAAAGAAATAGGAGAAAATCGTTACTATATTCGGTAATAAATGCTGTTAAGGCAAGGAGACTTTCTGTAATGCTAAAAGGTATGTTGTGATTTTTGCTGATGTTGCAGGATAATATACGATTTATATGAATTTGCATTTTATAAATATTGCTTTCTTTTTTACTAAATTTAGTATTGAAAGTATTATCAAATTGGATATGTTTTTTTAGATTATGATAATGGAGAAATAACAAATATGATAGAGAAGAGATATCATTCCATAGATTTTGTGAAAGGAATTGGTATATTGTTTATCATCATAACGCATTATAAATGGCAGGATATTGAAAGGTTGAAATTTTTGTTTCCTTTTTGGATTGATATGGCAGTACCTGTATATATGATAATCTCTGGATTTGTGTATACAAAGTCATTTCAAAAAAGTGAGATCAATACGATAGACAGAGCATATACCGTTGATGTATTATTGGGAAAAATCATCAGATACAGCATACCGTTTTTAATTACTTTTATCATAGAAATATTCGCCATCAATGCTATCTTAGGAATTCATTATGACTCATTATATGTTTGCAGACGCTTCCTTAGCGGAGGATTTGGCCCGGGAAGTTATTATTATCCTTGCATGATTCAATTTATCTTTTATTTTCCCGTTATATTTGCAATTGTTCAAAGATATCATTTTAATGGAGTGTTTTTTTGCGGAGGCATCAATTTGATTTATGAAATTTTAAAATTTGCTTATGGAATGAATGAAGGGTGTTACAGGCTGTTGATATTCAGATATACATTATGCATTGCTTATGGCAGTTATCTTGCAATGGGGGGGGGTAATCAAGAAACATAGAAAACTATCAGTTATATGTATGTGCTTTGGAATATCCTATATAATTATGTGTAAGTATATTGGGCTGATTCCGCCGGTTACTAATTATTGGTCAGGGACAAGTCTGTGGGCAGTCTTGTTTATACTACCTATCTCAGCACCGTTAATATTAAATAGACTTTCTAATCGTTTTGTAGAATTATTGGGGAAGGCATCTTATGATATATTTTTGGTGCAAATGACATATTTTAATGGTGCGAGTATGGTTTATAAGCACATTTCAGGTACTATTCCTCAAATAATATGCAACTTTATTGTTTGTGTTTCGGTAGGGATAATCTTTTATTATGTTGAACGCCCTATAACAAAATTGATAAATCAAAGGATACATTATTTCTGGAATAAATATAAAAAGTCTATTATGCAGATAGTTTTATAATTATTTTTTTATTTTATGTGCGGCATCGCAGGCTTTTGTAACCGACCTGTCAACTGGCGGGAGGAAATCTTAAAAATGAACGAGCGGATGTATCACAGGGGACCGGACGCCGGAGGCGTGTGGTCTTCTTCTGATGCCTCCGTGGTGTTCGGGCACAGAAGGCTTTCCGTTATCGACCTGACGGAGGGCGGGGCGCAGCCGATGACCTCCGCCTCGGGGCGCTTTACGATTGCGTATAACGGGGAAATTTATAATTATCAGCTGCTTCGCGAGAAGCTCCTGCGGGAAAAAAGAGTAGCTTCGTTTCGCGGAACCTCAGATACGGAGGTATTGCTGGAGGCGTTCGAGGCGTACGGCGTTGAGGAAACGATACGGCAATGCAAGGGTATGTTTGCGATCGCGCTGTATGACAGCGCGGAGGAGACGCTCTACCTCTTGCGCGACCGCGTGGGGGAAAAACCGCTATATTACGGCTTTGTACACACGCCGGGGGAGCTTCAGGGAGGAAACAGCGAGGGGCAAAAAAGCTTTGCTTTCGCTTCGGATATCGGCAGCCTGCGGGAATTGAAGGGCTTTGATAACGAAATCAATACGGAGATATTAAATATCTATTTTGTGCACGGCTATATTCCCGCGCCGTATTCGATCTATCAGGGGATATACAAGCTGGAGGCGGGCTGCATACTGACGTTGAAAAAGCCGTTTATGGAGCCGCGGATACAACCGTACTGGTCGATGAAGGACGTAGCGGTATACGGACAAAGTCACCTGTTTCAGGGAACGGAGGAGGAAGCGGCGGAGGAGCTTGAGCGGCTCTTAAAGGAGTCCATTCGGGGACAGATGGTCGCGGACGTGCCGGTGGGCGCATTTTTATCGGCGGGGATTGATTCGGGAACGATTGTCGCGCTGATGCAGGAGCTGTCCGGCGGACATAGGGTAAAGAGCTTTACCATCGGCATGGAGGATCCGACGTTTAACGAGGCGGCATATGCGAAAGAGATTGCGAAGCGCTTGGGAACGGAGCATACGGAGCTGTATATTACGGAGGAGGACGCAAAGGCGGTCATACCGAAGCTCTCGTATATGTTTTCGGAGCCGTTTGCGGACAGCTCGCAGATACCGACGTATCTGGTAAGTAAGCTGACAAGGGAGCATGTGACGGTATCTCTGAGCGGAGACGGCGGGGACGAGCTTTTCTGCGGCTATGAGACCTACGCGTCTGTCAGCCGTATCTGGGGGAAGATGGGACGTGTTCCGTATGCCTTGAGGAAGCCGGTAAGCGAGCTTTTGCTGCGGCTACCGATAAAAAAGAAGGATAAGATTTTTCAGACGAAGAGCATGCTGCTCGGCGCCAAGGATCCCGCGGAGCTTTACGAGCTGGACAACAGGGAGGAGCCGCTAGCGCTTAAGCTGAGCGTCAATTCGGTCACGGCGCCGTATAAATATACGCAGTACCGCTATGGCGAAATCAAGGAGCTGAACCACAATATCATGCTGATGGATATGCAGATGTATCATCCGGACGATATTCTGGTTAAGGTGGACAGAACGGCGATGGCGGTGTCTCTGGAGACGCGGGTGCCGCTTCTGGATAAGGACGTGGTGGAGTTCGCGTGGACGCTTCCGATCGAGTACAAAAAAAGGGACGGCGTAACCAAGCGCGTCCTGCGGGACATTCTGTATCGGCGCGTACCGAAGGAGCTTATGGAGCGGCCAAAGAAGGGCTTTTCCATTCCGATTGAGAAGTGGCTGCGGGAGAAGGAGCTGCGCGATTGGGCGGAGTCTCTTTTGGATGAGGGGAAAATCAGGGAGCAGGGGCTTTTGCATGCCGATGTTGTCCGTCGTATCTGGAGGGGGTATATCGAAAACGGCGTTTGGCGGATACAGATATGGTATCTGCTGATGTTTGAAGAGTGGCTGCGGAGCGCCTGCTAGAGCTATGCTGATCTTACATGTCCTCGGAGGACTCGGCAATCAACTGTATCAATACGCTCTGTATGAAAAGCTGCGCGCTTTGGGAAAAGACGTATGTCTGGACGTCGATGATTATACCGTTCACGCGCGGGAGCCGGAGAAGCGCGCATTTGCGCTTGCCTGTTTTCCGGGCGTGTCGCTTCGCTTTGCAAAGCGCGGGGAGCGGCGGAAATATAAGGACGACGGCAGGGATTTGGTTTCGGGAATACGCAGAAGGCTGCGAAGAATCGGACTTCTTCCGGAAACGGGGCGGATTGTTGCGGAGACGGAGGAATACCAGGAGGAAATTTTCTCCTTAAGCGACGGGTATCTCGACGGTTTCTGGCAAAACGAGGCATATTTTTCGGATATTCTGCCGCAGCTCAGAGAAAAGCTTGCATTTCCCGAGCCTGAGGACAGGATCAACGCATATTATAGGGACAAGCTGCTTTCCGAGGCGTCCGTCGGCGTACATATCCGACGGACGGATTATCTGGACGCCTCGCATCAAAGCCGTTATGCGGGCATCTGTACGGAGGCGTATTATGAGGCGGCGATGCAGACCGCGCTTTCTTTCTGTAGTATGCCCTCCGCTCCTGCAGCCGAAAAAAAGAAAAATAGGGAGTATTCTGCGGGGCGGACGGAAGGAAAGCGGGAAACGCCGCATATCTATATCTTTACCGATGATCCGGCGTATGCCCTGCGGCGGTTAAGAGAAGGGATTTCGTGGCTTACGGGGGCTTACGAGGAGGCTGCCTCGGAGTTGTCCGAAATCCCCGCCGGAAAGCTGCCCGTGACCGTCTGCGACTGGAACTACGGCGAGGCTTCTTTTTATGATATGCTGTTAATGAGCTGCTGCAAGGTCATGATTTGCGCTAATTCCTCCTTCAGCATGTGGGGAGCGAGGCTTTGCGGCAGAAAAGATAAGCTGATGATCCGTCCGCTCTATCAGGACATCGAGCAAAGGGAAAGCTATCGCCGCATCCGGCAGGATTGGAAGGACTGGGTATTGATTGACGATGCAGGAAACAACGCCTAAAATTTCCGTCATTATTCCCGTATATAACATGGAAAAATATTTGGAGCGCTGTATGCGCTCCGTGCTTGCACAGACCTATCGAAATCTGGAAATTCTTCTGGTGGACGACGGTTCGACGGACGCTTCCCCGAAGCTTTGCGACGGCTATGCGAGGCAGGATGGCAGGGTACGGGTCGTGCACAAGCAAAACGGCGG
>ERZ842401.5482-NODE-5482-length-14051-cov-15.864676_pt1 | contig 14051 bp, 14 predicted proteins | sample MGYA00521270_ERZ842401 | MGnify/ENA primary metagenome ERZ842401 (study PRJEB31892, sample SAMEA3878208) | bioreactor metagenome | biome: Moose rumen | place: Sweden | collected 2011-10 | study: EMG produced TPA metagenomics assembly of the PRJEB12797 data set... | reverse complement strand
TCGTGATCTTCATTATCTTTCTTGAATAGCTTATCAAATATCCTAGCCTTCCTTTCTCTTCTTTTCTTCTCTCAGTTCCTCTAGATAGCTGGCGGTGATTACGCCTGAAGGCAGGGCTATGACAGCCACACCGAAAAGGGAGGAGAGCATACTGATGAAACGTCCCACTTCCGACACGGGTGATATGTCGCCATATCCTACGGTGGTCAACGTCGTTGTAGCCCAATAGAGAGCGTCGAAGAAGGTGGTGAACACTGCCGTTCCTTCCTCTCCAGACTCTACGTTGAACATAATGAGTGCGGTGACAAAAATATAGAATATAGCAATCCCCATCACGGTCAGCAGGATTTTCTTCTCTTTCTTCAGCACCTTGACAAGAATCTGTATCTGACGCGAATAACGCATAAACTTGAACAGGCGGAAGGTTTTCAGCAGACGTACCACACGCAGCACCTTCAGCGAGCGTCCGAAAATACCCAATGACGGCAATATGGACAATAGGTCAAGAATAGCCATCGGGGTAAATGGGTAGATGCCAAACGATAGCACCTTGTTTCTGCCCGGATGTTTTAGGTCGGCTGTCGTCCACCGCAGCAGGTAATCCAAAATAAAGACAACCACAGACACTTGGTCGAACCAGACAAAGAGTGGCAACTGCTCACGGAACATCAGTGGTATGATACTCAATACAATCATCACCAACATCAATATGTCGTAGAAAGTGCTCCACTTCGACTGATGCTCGTCGTCGTACTCGATGATGTGGAATATGTCGTTTCTTTTCATTGCATTTGATTTGTTGTAACAAAGAATGCCTGTAAGTCTCTATCAGAAATAGCGCTCAATACCATCGCATCCCTTACCATCCTTATATTTGCAGCAAAGGGAAACTCATATAGCGCTGCGGACGGAACATTCATCTTGCCCCTATTGGCCACAAAAACAGCTCTTTCAAAATGTATTGCTAACAGAACATCCTTACTATGATGTTTATTAAACAAGGTATTCACGTATTTAATATTGGGAGACATAGTGAAAGTTTGCCCAGCGAGCAACATTGCCAATCCAATGATACATTCACTCTCCTCTTGTTGAAGTTCGCGCTGGAGTTTATTTTTCTCAGTATAACCTCTACTATGATAGATGGTCTTCGTGGTTGGAATACAATAGCTCAATGGCATCATCGCAGCTATCGATGCGATACCCTTGGTTTTATCGTAATCCACATTGACAGTAAGCTCAAAGGGTAGCCTGATTTGTTGAAAAACTGTTTGCGAAGCAGTATTCACCATACTTTCTTCTCCGTTAACAATATCGTTGATGTCGGCAATTGTGGCATCATACTTCTCCTGAAACTTGCGATTCTCAGTAGCCTCTTTTTCTGCTTCAATGCGACTGTGAAATGCAAATAACTCCTGCCAGATGGCTAATCTATCAGCCAGCACTTGTGAAGCTGTCTGTTTTTTATCGTACAGTCCTCCAAGCCCACGAATCTCTGCCTCAATCTCTGTTATTGTCGGCTGTGGTACAGGCATCGACTGTGGCGTATATTGCTCCAGCTTTATTTTTTTCTTCTGACGCTCATAATAGGACACATCATGTATCTCGCCTATTTGCTCCGGCAGATGGATGAGCGAATGAGTTTCGCCTATATTGTTCGGGTGTATCTTAATCGTTGTCATATCTCAGTAATTGTGGTGATACCTTCATATACTTTGGTTGATGTGCTGAAGTGACCGCAACATTGATTCTTTACGGCACATCCTTTACAGCACTCGATATATTTTGTTTTCCAGTCGGAAATACTTTGTTTGGCGAATGGCCAAATATCTCGTGCCAATAAACATAACGGCACATTATAGATGGCGACATCCATTTGCCAGTCGTCCATTGCAATTACAGTTTCGCGTAACATGTGAGCATACGCCTTTGGCTCCACCCAAATCTTCTCAGCATTTCTAACAGACAAGCCCGTCCTTTCCATCCCCATAAAAGCCGTCCATGCGACAAACGGAAGATTCTTGAAGATATATTCTGCCATTCTGGGAAGTCGCGTATAGTTGATTTTGTTGACGACAACCCTCAATTCAATCTCTACACCAGCATCGGCTAAATTATACAAGCCTGTCATTGTTTCCTCATAGGCATGTTTACTGCCTGCTATCAAGTCGTGATCACCGGAATAGTCAGAGTGGAACGGGATTCCCACAAAGAAATTATCTCCAGCAGCTTGGCATATCTCATGTGTAAACGCAGCATCCTTGAAGGCACGTCCATTGCTCAAAAGTTGAATAGCAGTTTTTGGCAAACAAGAACGAATTTCTTGCAATAGAGTGATTAACTTATCTCCCAACAATGTGGGTTCACCACCTGTGACGCCCAAAACCTTTAACTCTTTCGGGGCGGAATGAACTAACTGGATGTTACGGTCATACAGCTCATCGATATCATCCACCTTCAGAGGCGGCTGGCAACACATCAAACAGTGGTTGTTACACTGGGATGTGACAAACAATGCGTTATCGTTGGAATTTATATTGAATCCGTTTCTCATAGCAGCCAGCGTTTAAAGATGGGTAACACTTCTTCACAACGCTCGATAAGTAGCGTTATCAGATATTCGATGATAGCCTTGTTTTTCTTACAAAGTAACGAGGTAGGTCGATGCCCGTACATATCTCCCTGAGTGGAATAGTTGCGCACAGGATCAGCTCCACAATAGTTTCTCAAAGCGCAGTCGGAACAACCAGCGAGAGTTTCATTGGCCCATATTTGTGCTATCTTTTGCACCTTAGGGCCAAAGACAATATCTTCGTACCGATCGTGGACGCTACCCAATCGGAAGGTATAATCGCCGTTTTCTGCCAACATTCGCGACTCATCGGAAGCATAAACATATCCGTCATAGTTGTACACCAACACCGAATTGATGATACCTGCTGGCGATTGAAGGTCAACAAACCCTGTGCAGAAAGGAGTCAGCATCTTGCGGAGGACAATCACAGCAAACTCCTCCATAAAGAAGGTACCCTGTTTGTTTATTTCTATAATATGTTCAAATGCAGTCTTGTAGAACTCAATGAAACGCTCGGTGTATTGATACCAGTTTTGGTTGTAGGCAGCCAATCCGTATGGATTCAAAGCACGAAGGAAAAGACCGTTAAATCCCATTCTTACATACTCGTCCACAATCTCTATCGGATAATCCAACGCCATTACCGAAGTTGTTTGCAATGGAGACACCATATCGAAACCCAATGCTTCACGAGCTTTTTCAATACCTGCCACCACCTTCTCATAGCTGTCGGTCTTTCCTCGGTTGGTGTTGTGCAAGAAAGAAGGGCCATCCAGCGAAGTGGAAATCATAACGTGATACTGCTTGCAGATATCCAGCATTTCATCTGTCAGATGGACACAATTGGTGCAAAGAACATACCGCATCTCACGATTCTCACTTTCATTGACACGTTCTGCTGTCTCTATACCAAATCGTATCAGTTCTGGATGCAAGCTTGGTTCACCTCCTTGAAATTCCATTGTCAACACGGGTGCTGGAGAACGGAACATCAGTTTGACGGCACTCTCCATTGTGTCGAACGACATTGTGCAATGAACGCTTTGTTCAGTTCTGCTCGATGCCTGACAATAAACACAATTCTGGTTGCATTGGAGGGTGACAACAAAAATATGCAGAGCCGTAAAATCATCCAGAAAGCGTTTCTTCTCACGCAGTCGGGAAGCGTAAATATCGAGATTGGCAGGAATTCTGCTCTCGCTGATGAAATAGTTTGCTACAAGATCTTTGTATGTATCATCTTCTTCCAGCTGGTGATTTACAATCTTCTCCACGCTGCCGGTGGGCAACACCAACATATCGCCAAACTCGTTCACCACCACCTCGTGGTCGGCAATACGAGTGAAGTCGAATGGAAGAAGATAATAGGGATTCATTGCTCAACCTCCTCATCAAAATCGTCACAATCAGCAAACGCTTTTGCATATAGTATTGTGCGAATATCCTTTGTTTCAGAGGCAATGACTTCACGTGCCTTATAGTCATTCAGCATCTGAAGAAATGCATGTCGGGTTTCCTCCTCGGAAACTAATGTGTCACGAGGAGTTATTTCGACCGATTCTTTAGTACCGCCCAAAGAGCGTTGGCAGTCGTAATCTTTTGACAATGCGTAGATACTCTTGGTGATACAGGCGTCGGAATATATCGTTCTATCAATATTGATTGTCATTTTTAGAGAGAGAAGTTAATGGGTAGATTATATTGACAGCGGACAACTTTACCGTTTTGCTTACCAGGTATCCAGTTGGGCATCAGTTTCACCAAGCGAAGAACCTCTGCACCGCAACCGCCACCAATATCGCGGAGAACTTTGATATTAGAAAGGCTACCGTCTTTTTCAACAACAAAAGTCACATATACCTTGCCGGAAATATGTTCGTCTTTGGCGTGTAGGGGATATTGTAGATTTGTTTGAATAAACTCACGAAGAGCGTTTTCCCCACCAGGATATTCGGGATCTACCAAAACAGTTGTGTATATGGCTGTATCGTTTACATCAGTATTGTAGGCACCCTGATAAACCGAAGAAGACGTGTTTGATGTCGTAGTCGTTCTGCTTGACGAGGAGGAAGTGCTACTGCTTGAAGATATGGTTGTAGATGGTGTAGTCGACCTCGTTGTTGTTGTGCTCGAAAAATGAGAAGCGTGACCCGTGTTGCTTGATCGGTGTGAACTATGTGAACGGTGAGAGCTGTGTGACCGGTGATTGTTGATACCAATAATATCCCCACCTTTTGTTACCTTGGCCAGCACATTCTTGAAGACACTCTTTTTCATCGAACCAATTTCATCCTCACTTCGAGTACCGTCCAAATCATTGTTCACCGCTATCGGTTCGGCGGATGCGGATTTGCTTCCGAATAGAGAAAGAACCGCAGCCAGCAGAACCGACTTTACCAGTTTATTTGACCTTTTCTTCATTTTGCTTTGGATTTGAGTTTATCAATGGTATCATAATCCGCAATGCCTGTAACGGTCAACCCACAGAAAGCTTGGAATACTTTTACAGCCATTGCTACATCTTGCGAATACTTTCGCTCATTCTCTCCTACCTTTTCAGGGTTTGGGGCGAATCCCGCTTTCGTCAGTAATCTAATCAACTCTGTAACATCCTCACCTTCGTCTCCTTCTTCCAATTTACGAATACCCAAGCGTCGAGTGGATTTATAAGCCGACCAGTCATCAAATGCCTTCTTGGTTTTGCTATCCATTACACCGGTAACGGGGAGGCCTGCATCCCTCTGGAAGTATTTGACACCTTGCGCCACATCGGCAGAGTATAAGCTATAGTTATTTTTCTGGGTTGAATAGGACTCTCGAAGATAATGAAAATTCTTCAATTTGGTAACAAGTGCATCCACATCGTTTCCATATAAACCCTGACTCAACGTACGATCTCCAAATGAATAGTTCTTATAGTTCTTGACCGGTTTACTGACGTATGAGCTGCTACTGGAGTAGTGGGAAGAAGAATAGTGAGAGGAAGAATAATGCGAACTATGACCATAACGACTAGAACGATGAGAGCTGTGCGACCGATGAGAGCTGTGCGACCGATGGTCATCCACCCCAGTAATGCTCCCATTTGGGCCTACCTTCATAACATTGTGCCATACGGGTGCTTTGAGAGCGTTCAACTGATCTGTCTCATTATTATCCAAATTGACGGGAGGTATCTCTTTTGCTTCCGAATGGTTCGGAAGAATGGACATTGCAGCTGAAATGAGCAGCGATTTTATCAGTTTTTTCGATTTCTGTTTCATTTCATCTTGCTTTTAATAAGGTTCAAATAGTAGTCATCCGGCATGCAATAGAGTAGGTCGTCTAGTTCAGCTAAATCTTCTTTTGTCGGTTTGCCTTTATTATAAGAGATAGATTTAAGCAATTTATCTCGACTTTCTTCAATTGCTTTTTTAAACGAATCGGTGAATTCATTGGAATAGGTAGTTAAATCGGTCGAAATATTCACTGTCATTAACTCTTCATATTTTTGTTTCGCCTCTTTACATTTACCACTTGCCAATGATTTACTTATTGCTTCTGTGTATTCTGTATATATCTTTTCTGAAGCAATTTCTATTTTCCCATTTGCGACCTCACTATAGTGATTTAGTTTATAATCGACGGTGTATCCTTCTTTTGCCTCATGATAAAGTCTCAATGCGTCAACCGTATTCCCATCGGATAGTGCATTATCACCTTCTGTAATAGTGTTATTGAATGCCTCAATCTCCACACGATACTTATTATAATTGATTCTGTCGATTGCAAACATGGCAACCACCATAAGTATTATGGCAATTACCAATGATATTATTAGAATAACCTTCCTGCGGTAGGATCTAATCACCAACCGAGCGTCGGCAATATCTTTATTGACATCTATCCGTTGCTTGTCCTCAATTATCTCAAATGCACGATTAAGCCTATCTGCCAGCTTGGTCAACTGAGAAATATCTTCAAATGATTTTTTACCCTTTTTCCCGAGAGCGGTTTGCTCATCTAAAAACTTAGCATAAGATACGCCATCTGTTGATAACACCCTCCGAGCAGTCATATGCATTTGATCATCGGAGGTAGAGTGTTTTTTAATTAACTGGTTCTTCTCGTTATTAAACCAATCTTCTGTATTTGAGGAAACCGAAAGTTCTTTAGCATAAGAGGTTATTTTATGTTCAAGTGCAATTATCTCTTTCTGCCTGTCATAATCAAAGTGTGCAGAAGAAAGATCCAGACAATCTCTTTCAATTACCAATGCATCATTAAGAAGTTGCTTATAATCTGACTTTGCCTTATCTAGTTCCGCCCGAACTTTCTGTTGCTGTATGCATTTCGACACCTCATTTTTCGCATTCCTCACATCATTAACGACATCTAACCGACTAGAGTGCGGGAGTATCCGATATGCATAATTCACCTTTTCTGCAATCTCCTTCATTCTTTCTACATCAGCTTTATCGAACATTGCAGAACCATTTATACCCACCTGCTTTTGCTGCTCAATTATTTTGTTATACTCCTCAAGTCCATGGGATATTGTGTCGTTTAGTATTTGCGTTCTTTGAGAGGGAGTGATTGAAAGGCCATCAATAACCTTCTTCTTAGCTGCAGCAATCCATTTATCATCGTAAGTTTTGCTGTTCGCAGCTTGTGCAAGAATCTTTATGTGTCCTTCAAAACGGTATAGCTCGGTATTGGTAGAAGTAGAATAGAATGCGCCCTTTATTCCCAGTTGATCTGTATAAGTACTAACAAGTTTTTTGAGTGCAGCTTCATATTTTCTTACTTCAGATGCCAGCATCTTTTTCGGATCGGAAAACTCTGTGAATGTAACCTCCAATCCGATAGATTCCTTCATCGCATCAGCTATTATGCCGACAATATATCTCTTTAACCCTTGCTTCTTACATAACTCTTCAACCCATTGTGCATCTTCCGCCTGCCAAAAAATGCCAGATTGTTTTTTCCATTTCAGAAGATTGTCGACATAGTCGCTCGCTGCAAGTGTGCTTATTGCCACCTTCTTTTCAGCAAGTAAAGGATCATGCACATTGAAAGCATGATAGTCTGAAAGAATACTGACTAATGTCGGAGATTTCAGTATTTCTGGCCCAAGGTCCTCTACGATCTTCTTTATTGCTGCATGTATGTCGCCGGTCAACATTTCTATCTTTTCTTAATGAGTACTCCAAGCAAAATAATAATAGCTAATATCCAATAGAATACCTTCGAGAGTAGCCAAACCAAAAGAACGACAAGCGCAATCCCTCCAATTACGAGTATAGCATTCAAAACCATTTTTAAGGCATCATCGCTCGTACTTGTATTTGTTGACTTCACTCGTTTGGTTTGAGGAATATTTGGCGGAGGAGCCTGAATCTGCAAAGTAGGCATTTCCATAGCCTTCAGAACCGCGTTAATTGTATATTGTGCATTTGAGGTGTTATCACACTTATCTAAAACCCTCTGGCTTTTCCTTTGTATTTGTTCTTTGGGTAGATTTCTCCATGAAATGATGGATTCTATATATCCTTTCCTCGCTAATTCCATAAGCTTCTCTTTTATTTGCTCACTCCCTTTTTCATGTTGACCTAACGTCCCATAGTCCTGCAAGATATTGACCAAATATGGCGACTTCAGCACGTCGGTGTCGAGATCGCCAATGGCTTCTTGTAGGGCTATGTGCAATTCTTTACTCATGAAACTTCCTGTTTCAACTTTTTGATGCGGTCATTCAGTTCAACTTTCTCTTTGGCGTATCGTGTCAGGTCATTATATGCCATCTTTTTGTCGGTGGCATTGAACTTTCCTTTTATGATACTGCGCCACGTTTTCGCAGTCTTGTTTTCTATCTCATCTCGCTTGACTTCAAGCCGACCGACTTGCCATTGAACCAGCTGCAGCAACAATGACTGAATCCTGCTATCGTATACGCCTGCTACCGACATATCATCCTGGCTGCCTCGTTTGCTCAAGATGGGAAGCGACTGCTCCAAATCCTTCACGGTGGCTTCGTGGCCTTCCTGAGAGAATCCCTTGGCCAACTGGACGTAGAAGTTGTAGAGATTGTCTTCTTCTCCAAAAGAGTCATCGATACCATCGCTGCCAAGAAAGATGGCTACGGGGGCAGTATCTATACCACCATAGCAGCAACGGAAACGCGAAGGGGCATCGGTGTCGCAAATCGAAGTGGTCTTGTTGAGGAAACATCGGTCGTCCCAGGGGATTGGCTCGTATGGAGTGCCGTCGGCACGAAGTGCGACACATTTACCATCACCTACTTGGAACGCCAGCCAGTAGGATGGGGTGCGGAGTGAGGCGATAAGTGTGCAGCCGTAGGTTTTCTCCCAATCGTGTTCATTCTGAGGAACGGCAATGGCTTGTTCGTCATCGGAGAGAGGATGATGGTCGGCATGCTCCATCACCGCGTTGCGCCAGCCGACGACGATGGCTCCGAACAGCTGCTGCAAACGGTGAGGCATTGTCTCGCCTATGCCAATGGCTGTGTACGGCTTGCCAGAGAAAACCTTCGCAGGCGTTCCTTCGGCAAATTCGGCAAGACATTTTCGGGTCACGTCGGTCAACAGCTGCGAGCCTACCTCGCTGCGGAAATAGCGAGTGCCCCCATGTCCATCGCTGACAATGGCAATGGTATGGTAGGCTGTCGTTTCGCTGAGAGAGTAATCCTGACAGGGTTTGCCGGTTGCCTTGTGACTCTCCCCCTGGCAGCGACAGTCGAAACAGCTCAATTCAGTCCCAATCGTCATACGATGCTGTTGAGGACGGTGCGGAAGCCACTTCAGCGCCGCCAATGTTATCGACTGCCGATTTCACCTCGGCTATCACCTGTTCCTGCTTGGTGGTGTCGCCAGCCGTGCTGCTCTTGCTGCCAATCTGCGAGGAGGTGACAGCCACCACACGGATAATCTGCTTCAATGCCTCGATGTTGTGGACTGTAAACACGGCTTCGTTGGTGCCGGTGAACTTGGTGAGCACATCTTTGTCGGCATCATCACCGATGGCAATGGCCACCTTGATGGCGGCCTTGAACCAGTTGTTCTGTTTCAACGTAGCAAGACCTGACTCGAAGTCGTCGGTGGGAGCTCCATCGGAGAGGAGGATGATGGCGGGGGCGAACGAGCCGCTGGCCGACTTCATGAATCCTGTGCGCGACAGTTTGCTGGCTAACTCCTTGCAGGCAGCGCCCAGCGAGGTGAGTGCATTGGCTTGCACATCCTGCCATACAAACTCGTTGGCAGGTTTGGGTTCGCTGTAGAGCCAGTTGCATGTGGTGGAGAATTCGAGAGCGGCAACCTTGATTTCAGCGTCGGGGTTCTCGGCTGAGATTTCTTCCAGCATAGGAAGCACGTTGACAACGGCGTCGTTGACAGCGCCAATCTTGCTGCCTGCCATACTGCCGGAAGTGTCGATTACGAAGAACAGCGTCATCGTGCGACGCGGGATTTCTACGGTTTCGTCTAAAAGTGACATAGTATTGAATATTTATGTTATTATTTTATTTTTCAATAGTTTCCACCCCTTATATCTATCTCTTCCACACTTGTTATCTCTCCACTCGTTCCACACCTAGGGCATGTAACATACGATTGCCCATGATGGCAGACAATGGTGCCGCAATTAGTGCAGATGTACCACTGCTTTGTGCCACAATGGGGACATCCGGGATAGTTTACATCTTCCGTAACATCACCTCTCACGTGGGTGGCATCATACCCCTCACGATGCGCTTTGTCAGCATTGATCTTGAACGACCACACAAACTTGTAGAGACCTTTCGACACCCTATCGACAGTGATACCGAAAGGCTGTTTACATTCTTCACACATTGCCATAGTAACGAATGCATTTTTGCTTAGAGGGGTAATGTCGGCCATAGTTTGCGAGGGTTAACTGTTGGTGTCAAATGAAGGGTGCGGTTTATCTAGAACTGTTGTTCTCGGATGCATAAAGACGTGGGAATAGATGTCAAAGACTATAGCGAGGACTTCATCGCAGATGTTTTTATCCGTATGCTCCATATCGCTGAATTCCACATTACGAATAGCAGCAATCTGATTAACGTACTTTGAAGTGTCAAAAGCAGCATAAATGGCTTCTATAATTTTCTGCAATTCAAGATAAGCATACTTGTACTGTCTTTTACCGTAAGTGTGAATGAAACTTTTTAATGTCCCCAGAATTACAACATTTGAAGGCGTTTTCTCATTGTATTGAATAAGCGACTCCATTCTTTCGTATACTGCTGGCTTTTGAATATTCTCGAAACTTTGTTCAGGATGTTGCTCGGTTCTGCTAAAATGGCTTAGGAAATCTGTGACTGCGCGGTCAATAATAATATCGCTATAGGCTATTGCCTTTGTAAGGAACAAGCCATTGAGCGACTTTGCGCGGCTTAAAGCAACGTACAACTGTCCCGGAGCAAAGATATGGCTACGAAGATCGAGGACAATCCTATCATACGACTGTCCTTGTGATTTATGAATGGTAAACGCATAAGCCAGTTTTACAGGGAATTGAACGACACGCTGATAATAAGGTTTTTTCCTAACAAGTTCGTGTTTTGCGGAATTATACTCCATCAAATACTTATAATTGTCGATGCGTTCTATTCTCACTGTATATCCAGTTCTATCTAATCTGACTTGAAGTATTTTACCATCATATCCTGTAATTACTCCAAAGTCTCCATTCATATACCCATCTATACGTCGTGCATTATGACTACTTGTACAGACAACACGTGCCCCAATCTTGATTTTTAGTTCTCCATCAAATGCCGATGGCATAATCACTTCATGGAATTTTTGTGTGTCAAGATTATAGGATTCTTCATAATCGAAAGTGAGAGTATTGTCGGAGTTTCTTTCTTTTATGACAATTTTAGCACGCGAACAATATTCTGGCCCGTTCAATTTGTCTAGATTCTCCGTATTTACTTGATGTACTTCGGCGTTAGAAGATGCAATATATGGAACATCAGCAGGTATTTGGCCGAGAGGAACTATTCGGGTATTAAGTGTATCTAATAAAGTTTCATCATTCAGAACGTCCGTATTGCGGAACCTATCAAGAATCTTCTCAAATGATCTATCAGACTTTTGTCGCTCGGACTGAAACAACTCATAGAATGCGACATTGAGAAGTTCCCTTTTGATGACATGGCTGTCAAAAAAGTAGATGCCTCCATATTCTTTCATCAGATACTTGTACACTTCTTCCTCTTCAACAATAGGAGGTAGCTGCATCATGTCACCCACAGCAATTACGCGAATTCCACCAAATGGTTGGGAGGAACGTTTGGCAACTTGACATATCTTGTTCATCATCTCAAAAGTATCGGAGCGTACCATTGAGATTTCGTCAAAAATGAATGTGTCGACACTATTGATTTTGGGCAAAAACCACTGAGGGTTGCGAACATAAAGATAATTCTGGGGATTTTGGTACCCTTCGTCCAAATCATCAAATTCCCCAAAAAAGAAACTATGCATAGTCGATGCAGCGGAATATACCTGCTTTGCCAAATTCGTAGGACAAAGTATTTGTACTCTTCCTAATTGAGGAACTATCGATTTGACAAGATATGATTTGCCCGTACCAGCTTTTCCCTGAATGATAGTAATAGGAGCTTTGCTGGTCATTATTGCATTAGCAACAACTTGCTGTTCTCGATTTAGGGGCATAACTAATTCTCAATAATTTCTGCTTTGATATTCTGGTTGAACGAGACCTTGATACCGGCTTTCACGGGCATCATTTCGCTTGGGGCGACAGTTTTCAGCTTGCCGCTGGGTGTTTCGGCTGTCCATGTGGTGTCGGATGAGAGGTTCTTTAACAGAAGAAGTCCTGCCTTTGCATCACGCAACACCTGCACGTCGGCTATGTTGTCGTGGTCAATATAGAGCTTGGTTCCTTCGGTGATGTAGAGGGTTCTTGCACCGAGTTTCATCTTCAACGAGGTATCGATGGATTTGCCGCAATCCATGCAGGTGTTCTTCCCCTCCTCGATGAAGGTCTCACCTTTGCAATGAGGACAGACGACAAGACAGTCGCGCAGAGTGGCAATCAGTTTCTCCCAATTCTGCTCAATCATGCGCTTTTGCTGGTTTCGCAGCATCTCCTCGCTGAACTCACGGGTGAATGTCTCTCTGAGGACAGCGGGCAATACCGGCCAACGACGAATAACATTCTGATGAATTCCACGAACAGGGAGATTGCTCTTGTCGTTGGGGTTATAGATGAACACCGCTTCGCTGCCGTAGAACTTCTTTTCGTAAGCCTCCGTCATACAAGGGCAGGCGACCACCTTCGCTCCCTCGAGCGGATGGTTGGCGTAGAAGAGCATAAAAAGGATGACGGACAACGAATAGCGGTCGCTGTATTTGTCGGGAACACCTCCGGCAACCACTTCGGGAGCCATATAACGGGCTTTCCCCATAATGCCCGATTTCTCACCTTGCGGCATTACGTTGTCGTTGTCGCAGATAAGGACATCGCCCGTATTGGGGTCTATGAAGAAGTTGCCGTCGTTGAGATCCTGGTAGCTGTAGCCAAAACGGTGCAGCATCATGAAGCCGTTGCAAATCTTCATGGCAGCGTTCAGCATCGCGTCGAAGCTGGCAAAACGCTGCTTTGCCATAAGGAAGCTGCCGAACTCGAAATAGTTCTTCGGACGCAAATCCATCACGTAACCGTAGCTACCATTCTGACGTTCGGTCAAAGCCTTTGGCCACAAGAAAGCATCGCTGGGTGCTCCGTTAAGTATGTTGTTATTGAGATTGGTGTAGAAATAGTTGTCGGGGGCGTTGATGTACCATTTCAAAGCCATCTCCTTGCCGTTCATATCGACAAGATAGACGATACCCTGTCCACCACGTCCCAATTCTTTCTTGATAGTGACGCTGCCCCCTCCAACGAGGGTTATTCTTTCATTTGTTTTCAGCTCTGCCATCCGGCTTTCCCACTTTGTGTCGCCTTTGGATTCACAGAAGGAGACGGTAAATACTAAAAAAGCATAGAACCCAGTTGTCATCGGTTCTACAGTTTTTGGTATCGCCAAACACCTTTCTGAAGTAGAGCTGATTCTGAACCTTGTCCTATACCCTTGATATGCTGTGGCCAGACATAAAAGTATAGCGGAAAAGTCATCAGTATAGCGGTCCTTCAGATTAAAATTTGGAGAACTTTAAAACCAGACCAATACAAATGCTTTCTTCGCATTTCAGCGTGACTCGCGCTGAATTCGGCTGCAAATATACACATTTTTCTCAATACTGATGCCAAAAAGAATAAGACTCTCGGTAAAGATACAGAGAATCAACAATGTAAATTTGTTAATTTGTTGTTTTTTCAATCCGTAAATCTTATTGAATTCGTGGATTTGTAGCAAAACCACCCGCCAGGCGGGTGGTGGTAGGACATTAAATATAAATATGCCGGGTATTGCGGCCGTCCC
>ERZ842401.5481-NODE-5481-length-14053-cov-4.405486_pt1 | contig 14053 bp, 14 predicted proteins | sample MGYA00521270_ERZ842401 | MGnify/ENA primary metagenome ERZ842401 (study PRJEB31892, sample SAMEA3878208) | bioreactor metagenome | biome: Moose rumen | place: Sweden | collected 2011-10 | study: EMG produced TPA metagenomics assembly of the PRJEB12797 data set... | reverse complement strand
GAAAAGCTGGCAGAGGAATATGATGCGATTGAAATGCTTCATTCAGGAGCGTTCAGCGACAGTTTAAGCACATGGGATTGTGATAGTGTATTTGTGATGAGGACAGAGAAAGTGAAAGAAGTATAGGCTATGGCTAACAGCTACGATGTAATAGATGAGAAGAATTGGGATAGGGCTATGCACTGCGCTGTATTCAGAAACAGTGTAGAGCCTTCATTCTGTGTTACTTTTGAAGCCGATATTACTGAGTTTAAGGAAAAAATTAAGAATCAAGGGTTGTCATTTACGATGGCTATGGTTTATGCCATCTGCAAATGCGCAAACCAGATAGAGGCATTCCGATATAGATTTCTGGATGGGCAGATTGTACTTTATGATCATATCGATACAGCTTTCACATATTTGAATCCTGAAACAGAGCTGTTTAAGGTAGTGAATGTCCCGTTGATAGATGGTATAAGGGAGTATTGTGAGCTTGCTTCACAAATGGCTGATAGGCAGAGGGAGTATTTCACAGGACCGTTAGGAAATGATGTGTTCCAATGCTCGCCCATGCCATGGGTTACATACACCCATATTTCACATACTAATTCAGGGAAAAAGGATAATGCCACCCCACTTTTTGACTGGGGAAAATACTACGAAAAAGATGGGAAAGTTATTATTCCTATTTCAGTACAAGTGCATCATTCGTTTGTAGATGGATTGCATATCGGAAGATTTGCAGATAAGCTACAAGCGTTCTTTGTTTTATATGGAACTGACAAGCAATAAGGAAAGTAGGCAACAACAATGAGCCGTGAAGACACAGCAAGAAACAAACACAAAAATGGAAACAACTGCGCAGTAGCTGTGTACTCCACATTTTATGACAAGATATCCGGGGTAGCGCCTGCACCGAGATCTGAAGGCGGCATGTGCGGAGCGGTATTGGCGGCAGAGAAGGTGCTGGAGCAGCTTGGCCTCGGCAAGGATGCTTTTGATGAGAAGTTCCTGGAAAAGTTCGGTTCTCTTAGGTGTGCGGAACTGCGAAAGGGCAAATATCCATGCAATGACCTCGTGGGAACGGCTGCGGGAATGGTTCAAGAGATGATGGAGAAGTGAGCAGCGTGGTGAAAGAGGGCGGCAGATAAAGGCATAGACACATGATCGTCCGGGAAAGGAGTCGGCAGCGTATGAGGCAATCACATAACAAAACGAAGCCCATATTGTCCATAATAGCCGGTTTCCTTTTACTGGCTTGTATTGTCGGGGCTGTGCTGTATTGGAATGCCGGTGATGAAACCGTCACCTCCGATGAGCCTTCAGTAACCGACATCTCGACACTGCCCACATATGAAGATTTCAATTCCCCATATGTGGTCGTAAACAAGAACAAGCCGTATTTCGGGGAGAACGATTATACGACAGAGCCGTTTGAGGAATATTCCGACCTGGACAGTCTGGGAAGATGCGGCGCGGCTTTCGTGAATGCCTGCCTTGACATCATGCCTACGGAGGAACGCGGCAATATCGGAACGATAAAACCATCGGGATGGAATCAGGCGAAGTATGAGGGTATCATAAATTCCAATCCGCCATATCTTTATAACAGATGTCACCTGATCGGATATCAGATTTCTGCGGAGAACGCCAATGAAAAGAATCTGATCACGGGCACACGGTACATGAATGTCAGCGGGCGTGAGCAAAGACTCTGTGGCGTCGCATAAGAAATTTGAAGAAAAGAACGGGCTGCCATTTACTTTGCTTTCGGATACGGAAAAGACCGTGATACAGTCGTATGATGTATGGAAAGGCGAACGACGTCCGGTGGACGTCGGGTTTGAGCGGACCGGAGCGGAGCGGAGACAGAAGATGTACGGCAAGGTATCTATGGGTGTGGTGAGGACGACATATCTGATCGATGAGGACGGGATCATAATAAAAGCCATGGATAAGGTAAAGGCTGCGGATAACCCGGCTCAGATGCTTGAGATGGTGTAGCTCATACTGCTTTATCAGAGAAGAGATGCCGGGAAAGGTAAATAATTGAAAAAGCAGAGTTTATTGAGAGTATTTGTGCTTACTGATAAGGAAACGCTGCAAGACTTATAGGAGGATTCGAAGATCGTATGATGGAGGAAAGAGCATGAGATACGAAGGGAATATTTACAGGCCTCCAAGTGAATGGCAGAGTTATATTCTGCAGGCTACCATCGGATGCTCCCATAACGCATGTACATTCTGTGGGATGTTCAAAGATAAGAAATACAGGGTGCGTCCGCTGACCGAGGTGCTGGAAGATATAGATATGGCTAAGTCGAAGTACGGAAGCGTGGATCAGATATTCCTGTGCGATGGGGACGCCATATCCTTAGATACCGCAGACCTTCTGAAAATACTTCACAAGATAAAAAGGGTGTTCCCGGATATTAAAGAAGTAAATACATATGCAAGCGCAAAAGGAACCCTTAAGAAAAGCGATGAGGAGTTGAGACTAATTAGTGAGGCGGGGCTTGTTAAAGCATACCTTGGTGTAGAATCCGGAGATGATAAGGTCTTAAAAGATACTCACAAAGGCGTTTCAGTTGCTCAGATGACAGATGCCGGAAAAGCACTGGTGAAGGCGGGTATCGAACTTTACGCCATTATCCTAATCGGACTTGCGGGCAGGAACCGTTCAGAGGAAAATGCCAGGGCTACCGCAAAAATTATCAATGAAATTGAACCTGCCCACCTGGCTGCAATGACATATATGCCTGTACCTGGAACACCAATGTATGCAGACATCGAAGCAGGGAGATTTGAGGTGCTTTCCGATGAAGAATGCCTTCAGGAAACGAAGTGGCTTGTGGAGAACCTTGACCATAGACACATGCATTTCAATAGCTCACATGCATCCAATTATGTTCCGATTGATGGAGATATTTACACTGACAGGGATAGAATCTTAAATGACCTTGATAAGGGCATTAATATGAGTAATGCCAGACGAACAAATAAAACAAGAGGATTGTAAAGGGAGGAACACTATGCAAAGAGTAGTCGATTTTTTGAAGGAAGCAGGAACCTATTATCTCGCAACAGTCGAGGGAGACCAGCCGAGGGTAAGACCGTTTGGTACAGCCCATATTTTCGAGGATAAGCTGTATATCCAGACTGGCAAGGTAAAGGATGTGTCAAAGCAGATCCATGCCAATCCGAAGGTAGAGGTATGCGCATTCAAGGATGGCAAGTGGCTCCGTGTGGCAGGAGAGCTGGTAGAGGACAATCGGGTAGAAGCCCGCCAGTCCATGCTTGATGCATACCCGTCATTACAGAACATGTACAAGGCGGATGACGGCAATACAGAGGTGTTCTATTTCAAGGATGCCACAGCCACATTTAGTTCATTTACATCAGAGCCGGAGGTTGTGAAGTTCTAAGAAAATCCCCTGTTGCAATGTACCTTTCTTTGAGTTATTTTCTGAACCTAAGAAAAACTGGCAACTCTAAAGATACGCATCAGAACAGGAGGGCGATATGGACAACGCTATGGACAACGCTATGGACAATGCTACGAGCAATGGCATGAGCACCAACAATGTTTCATTCACATGGATAAAAAGGGTAACGGAGATCGGCCTGACGCTGATGACCCCGAAGGCGGCAAAAGAGCAGACGGCATCCATCATGGACGGCGATACCATCAACACGCCTAAACTCATCGATCTCATAACCGAATGCACCGAAACGGCAGGCACCTTTGTTGAGAAAAATGATGGCAGAATAAGCAGAGCCGATGCGGAGTTGATACAATCCCTGCTCGGCAAGATTGATGCCAAGGATGCCGTCGCATCTGCTGACCCGGACGAGCTGGCGGCATGGGTAAAAGATTTGGGCTTAACCATCGCAGAATAAGGATGAGAGAGCTGATCGCAGAGGAGAGATTCTCAGTGTGGCCATCGGCGCGAAGCGCCCAGAGCAGGGTAAGGTATCAAGAGCCGTGACAGCTGAACTGTAGAGCTTTACTACTTATCAACACCCTGTGGTTATCAAAAACCCGGATAGCTTACCTACCCTAACTCGTTCTACCCGGTTTAACACGCACGCTGTACCCACCCAGTTTATCTGGCGAGAACTGAAGAATATGGCAACATTAAAATAATCCCTTGTGTCGCGTTTTCACGGCTTGCCAGCGGACAATTCCGCAAGTGAAGCTCTGAAAAACGCACACAGGGCATCTCTGATTATGGTGAGGGATTGCTCTTTTATAAGTCAGGAATGCTTTTTCTGATTGCAAACGTAACGCCTGAAATGTATAATTACAAAGTATGTTTTTACATGTAACAATGTATTGTCTCTTTCTTTGCTCTTAAACAGCAGAAGGGCAGATGAGCCGGGAAAGATAAAAAAGATAAAAAGATGAGTCCGGGATGCGGGGCACGATGGAATCGGGAGAAGTTGGTATGGATCTATTACCACATAACAAAAAAGCATATAATGCGGTGAAGAAGCATTTGAAGTCTTCTCCTCGCGCCTGCGTCATACATCCTACGGGTACCGGGAAAAGCATGATCGCGCTGCAGCTTATTGAGGACAAGCCGAAAGCCCGCATCCTCTACATAACTTCTGTAGCCACAAACCTTTTAGAATTCTGGGACAAGGTGGAAGGTTTAGGAGACCGCAGGATGGTATTAAGCCTTTCAGCCTCCAGCATACCGAAAGTAGTAGGCGGCGAATGGAAGGGCGAACTGGATGGGGCAGAATCTGCTGATACACATGATTCTCCAATTTCATCCGATTCAAACCTATCAGCTTCCGAAGTTTCCAAGGGATCAGCAGGCTCGGTAGACTCGGTAGACGGCATGGATACTGCGGATAGCGTGGACGGTGCGGATGCGGATAACTTGCGACCGAAAGAAAAAGAAATCGATGATGCGATAGAAATAGAGCGTGAAGAGGATGCGGAAGTAATCAGTGAAACAGATAGGGCTGAGATGCTTAAAAAGGCAACAGAAGTTGACGAGACCTTTCTAACTGGTCCGCTTATCCAGTTCTGCCTTTATGCAGGCCTTGATAACCTGCTCCCGGATTTCGATCTCGTCATCGTTGATGAATTCCATCGTGCCGGAGCTCCGCAGTGGGAGAAGCAGGTAAGGCGTATTCTGGACGAAAATGCATCAGCTAAAGTCGTTGGATTCTCTGCTACGCCTACCCGTATGGACGGCAAGGATATGCGCTCACTCTTCAACTATGATGTGGCTTCCGAGATGAAGCTGTCCTCCACCATAGTGGCAGGGCTGCTCCCCCTGCCGCATTACTGGCTGGGCAGAATTGAAATTGATGAGCTGGATGAGGAGCAGGAGTATAAAAAGAGAGGGAAGAATAAGAAAAAGCTCCGCAAGCGCGGGTATCCCACATTGGCAAAGCGTCACTTTGAGTCCGGATCCGGTTTGCGGGAGGCTTTTCAGGAAGCATTCATCCCGGAGAAAGCAGTGCATGGAAAGTTTATCGTGTTCTGCCGGACTATCCGTAATACACGGACGCTGTTAAAGGCTTCTGATGAGTGGTTTGACTGGGTAGACGAAGTGCATCGTTATGAGATGCATAGTGAAGATCGCAATGGTTATAGCAACTTTGTAGCTGATGACTCTGATACCCTCCGTCTCCTTTTTGTCGTTGATATGCTGACGGAAGGCGTCCACATGGAAGACCTTGATGGCGTTATCATGGTGAGACCTACCGAATCGGAACGCGTGTACTTCCAGCAGTTAGGCCGTGCGCTCGCCGTAACCACGCAGAGAGAGCATCCCATCGTATTTGACCTCGTTTCTAACGCCGGTGTCATGAAGGGCGGCATGGACTTCTGGAAGGAAGTCGGGCAGGAGATGGGCAGGGAAGAAGCCAACCTCGATAAATTCTTCCACATCACTGCCGAGGCAGCGGATTTCATTTCGTATGTCGAGGAAACCGAGTATGACTACTACGCCGCAATGAAGGAGTTCTATGAGGAGTACGGACATCTGTACATTCCGCCAGGATACAAGAGGGATGATCACGATGTTTATGCGGAATTCTGCCGGGTAAGGAACAACCGGGGAAGGCTGAGTAATGAGTACAAGAAAAAGTATGAAGACATCGGCATGGACTGGGAGATCACCTATCAGTGGATGAAGGGCTTCTGGGCGGCTGAAGAATACTTTAATGAGCACGGAGATATTGATGTACCGAGTACCTATGAGCCGGAAGATGAGAATGGCGTGTGGCTGTATGATTTCCTGAAACGGTGCAGATTGAAAAAGGATCACATGTATGAGCGCCAGATCATGATGCTTGACAGCCTTGGCATGGATTGGACAATCATCGATCCGTGGGAAGAGATGTTTGATGCGCTGGTAAGGTACAAAGAAGAGAACGGTCACTGTGATGTTCCCGGCGATGATGGGCAGCTTGGGTACTGGGTGGCATACCAGCGGAAGAATAAGCCGGATGATGAGAAAGTGGATAGGTTGAACGAGCTGGGCTTTGAGTGGGACGGCCGGAAGAGCAGGAGCCGGAATGCCTGGAGAGAGGGCATAAAGCATTTGAAGCCGTACTACGAGAAGCATGGAAACATCAAGGTTCCTGCCGGATTCATAGATTCTGACGGATACAAGCTTGGGAACTTTGTAAAGAAGGCGAAGGCTGATGGGAAGATTGGTGAGCTGGAGGATGCGGTTTCATCAGATGCCGGTTCTGCCAAGTCATCAATTGCTGATTCTCAGGGTAGCAGCGTATCTGATGGTAACGATTCTAAAGGTAGAACATCTAAAGCTGCTAAGGGATCGAAGAGCAGCAAAGATGTGAAGAGCAGCAAAGATGTGAAGAGCAGCAAAGATGTGAAGAGCACCAAAACGACTAAGGGAGCGAAAACAGCTAAGACGGCGAAAGGTTCGAATGGTTCAAAAACCACAAAAGCTGCAAAGGGCAGCAGGGCTGGCAGGAGTACTACGGCTGGCAAGAGCAGCACGGCAGGCAAGAGCAGCACTTCTACACGGAGAAAGAAGGAAGCATAGTATAGCCTAACCTAACCTAACCTAACCACATAATCTAATAACGATGAGTCGTGAAGTAGAGATACTTTGCGGCTCTTTTTTATTTGTGTATCTCTCCATCCGTGGTGGCGGCTACGGCAGTAACGGCTGTTGCAGGCTTCGGCGGCTGTGACGGTAGTCGGGGAGCTAGAGAGCAGAAAAAGGTACAAGCGCAAGTAGTAAAAGTTCTGATTTGGAATGTAGAATTCCAAAAAATCACATAGTTGGTGAACCGATGAGCGATTGAAATGTAGAATTCTTTGTATTATAGAGATGCTCACAGGATAGTTACTCTGACCGACATCTTCCTTTGATATTGTAGAAATATGTTTGAGATAAGCGGATGAAGAGTGTTTAAGGATATGCAGCTGAGGAGCAGATGAGGAGTAGTGCTTGAAAAAGGGGACATAAGGGCGGCAGAGGAGTAGCAGAGGAGCGGTGGAGGGGCGGAAGATAGTCAGGATATGAACAGGTATGGGAGTAATTGGAACGCAGAAGATGAGAATAGAGCCTCAACATGTGAGAAACATAGAACATCTAACCTTGTTTCGGGGCAAAAACTACGCATTTTTGCTTGAATGCGTGGGCTTAAGAAATGGTTGCAGGATCGGCGTGAGAAAACACCCTAAAAACCCAGTATTTATGCGGTCTCCCACAGCGAAAAGATGTAGCCAAAATTCCGCTGAAATAAGGTAGAGAGTGCGTTATCGTGGTTAGATTTTGAAAATGGAGAACCTGTGATCACACGAGGCAGGTAGTTCATACTACGGGCATAGCAAGTTGTATAGTTGTCGAATATCGCGCTGAAATGAAGGATATTCATATTGAGCAAAGAAGATGAAAAGATAAAAAATGAATCAAAGGCTGAAATCGCCATTGTGGATGAGAATACAATCCGTGACAAGATTTATGTGGTTCGTGGCGTTCAAGTTATGCTGGACTTTGAACTGGCGGAGATTTATGGGTATACCACAAGTGCATTTAACCAACAGGTTAAAAGGAATGAGAATAAGTTTCCAGAAGACTTCCGTTTTCAGTTAACTCCTGATGAATATCAGATCTTGCTATCACAAAATGTTACAGCAAGTTGGGGAGGAGACCGAAGAACTACACCTTGGGCATTCTCTGAAAGCGGTTTGTATATGCTGATGACCGTGTTACGAGGAGAATTGGCCACAAGGCAGAGCATAGCTTTGATTCGCATCTTCAGAGCCATGAAAGAATACATCGTAGACACTCATGGGCTTGCAACTCAGAGAGATTTTCTTCGATTGTCTATGCAGACAACAGAAAATACAGAAGCCCTCAAGAATGTGCAGACAATTCTAATGGAGCATGACGATAAGCTTGCTAATGCGTTAGAGCAGATAAGCGACACAGTCAGGAAATCAGAGATTTCGCCATTCCTACTTGACTTCAGTAAGCCGGAGGAGCAGAAAGAATACCTATTTCTGAACGGTCAGCTGGCAAAGGCAGACGTGACATATATCAGTATCTACTCACAGGCAAAGAAATCTATTCACATAGTGGATGATTACATAAATATCAAGACGCTGTACCTGCTTCAGGATGTAAAGCAGGGGGTAAGTGTCACAGTGTTCAGTGACAATAATTTCAACAAGCTTCATGCCAGTGATTATGCGGATTTTCAGCGTGAATTTCCTGCAATAAGTATTGACTTCATACAGACGCAGAGGAGGGTTCATGATCGCTTTATTGTATTGGATTATGACACCGACGATGAGAGGATTTTCCACTGTGGAGGATCTTCGAAGGATGGTGGGAATAAGCTGATGGCCATCACAGAGTTTTCTGATGGCAAGGTCAAGGCAGGACTTCATGATGAGATCAAGGCTATGTTGACAAACCCTCCACTGGCTCTGGTGTGAGAATCGGAAAACCTAACCACGATTTAAAGCCAGTGTAAACAGGGGATGGTCTTACATAGATGTATGAATGACTGGCAACCGATTATGCAAGATATTGTGGTTTTGGGAGTACAATCGGGCTGGAAAGTGTGATTTTTATGGTGAAAACGGACAAAATCTCATATTGCGCCGAAATTAATCCTTGCAGTATCGCCGTTATTTTTTCCTAGTAAAGCCTTGATTTTACCGGGTTTCTACAGAAAGATCATGACCCCCAAATTTCGCTGAAATAAGGTAGAGAGTGCGTTATCGAGGTTGGATTGTAAATTTTCAGGGAAAATGAGAAAATTTTCTGAAAACTTACAAAGGAAGCTATGGGACAAGGGGTCTTGCTGATTTGGATATAAAAAGCTCCCCCACTAATTCCAGCAGAGGAGCATAGAAGATTCAGTCCTCGATCAGTTCGTGAGGTGTTCCTTTTCCTTCGCGAAGCTGTTTAATAGATTTCTTCAGATGTTTTTGGTTGGATTCGCTGTAGAAAGGATCTTCCACCTTGATTTCAAATGGGATCCTCTTCTCGCGGAGAACAGCTTTCACAAAGATGTTGATTGCGGCAGACGATGTGAGACCTACAGAGTCACAGAATGAAACGAATAGATCCTTATCAGTTTCATCTACTCTTGTAGTAAGTGTTGTAAGAGCCATATTGATACCTCCTATCATTGATAAGGCTATTGTAACACGAAAGATGTGATGCAGTCAACAGATGTATTACAAAAGAACACAAAAAAAGATCATAAAAGGAGGAACAAATATGACAACACGAACAAATGTTCCGGGGGGGTACTAGCAGATAGTACTTTAACCGACCCTTTCCGGGCTAAGGAAAGTAACGACCCAGCGGCATCACAGCAAACCGAGTCAACCGAGTCAAGTGCGTCAACCGGGTTAACCGAGTTAACCGAGTCAAGCGTGTCAACCGGGTTAACCGAATCAACCGAGTCAACCGAGTCGACCGAGTCAAGCGTGGAGCTACACACCTTCATGCGCATCGTGTTAGACGAGATGGGTGAGGATCCTGATCCGGTTAAGCCGGGGAGTCAGGGAACTGTGGTTGATGCTGATGAGCATCAGGTGATCGTGGACTGGGATGAAGATGTGGGTCGAAGCTTACACCTCATTCCCGGTGTGGATAAATATCATGTGATTGATCCGGAGGACGCATCTGAACTTGAAAAGAGCTTCATCAATCTTGCGGTTATCCAGAATCGCATCTGCGGTAGAGATGGTAGAGATGGGAGAGATGGGGCGGCTGAGGGTAGTCGTTGTCCACGCTGTGGTCAGCTGTTCGACTGCAGGCGTGGTGCGGTGAGCCGGCGTGTGAGAGTCTGTAACATAAGTATATGTCCGGCGTGTGGGTCTAAAGAAGCTATAGAGGACTTCCTTATACACGGCAGCCAGTATGGAATAGCTGTGGATGTCACTGTGCCGAAAGGTAAGAATGTGACTGGGTTCCCTACGGAGTCAGGTAATAACGAGAGCGATGGGAAGTCCCCGTCGGTCTCAACTGATTTAGATAGTCACAGTCGTTCTACTAATGGAACGGCTGATGATATAGATAAGAAATTAGATAGTGTGTCTGCCGACTCAGTGAATAAGTTGAGAGGGGACAGAGCAGCGGACACAGCAGCAGAGGAGTGTGAGAAGAAAGAAAAACTGAAAATAGATGTCTTGCCAACTTCAGAGTGGTACATAGTCAAGATCTGGACTGGAATCTATTCCCCGGAAGAGGGAGAGAATGAGGATATAAGGGAGGTGGCAAGGATATGAGGGAGTGGCAGGACTATACAGATCACCTTGACTACGAGGAGCTGAAGCTACGGGAGCAACAGAGACTGGAGTATATACGCACTAAACAGCTTGCTGATGATGCTGTGATTGATGCCCGCAAGCATAAGGCGATGAAAATCTTGTCTGCCTTTGTTGCTGTGACAGCAGTTGTGGGTGTTGTGTATGCCATAACCCATCAGACGACAAGCCCAAGTTACAATCAGCCTGTGATTATTAGAAATGAGTTCTCCGCTGATTTGACTGGTCAGATTGCTGCGCCAGAGATGGGGTCTGGAGATGAGATAAGCTATGATCCTGTCTTTACAAATACAGGAAATGTTCCGATGTATGCATTCATAAGGTTTAACTGTGCTACATACAACTCTGATAGCGGGGAGAAAGCTATTTATGAGTTTACTCCATCCGGTGATATGAGTGGGATGTGGACACAGGTTGAGAGCGATAATCCGGGGCAGTTGCTATTCGCTTACACAGAATCAGATTCTGAAATGAAAGTGGTTGAACCAAATCAGGAAATTAGCCTTACAGGAACGCTTAAGATGGTCGCTGATAATGGAAGCTTGGCTGAGTTCACCGATGAAGATGTAGGATTTCAAATTACTGGATGCGCAATAGATACTCTTGGCAGTATAGAACCTGATGGAGTATATAGCGAGTACATCGGGGCTGGTGGGGAGTGAATCACTTTCACAAGGATGATAAGTGCCGCATAGCGGCAGTGTGGTCATCGTGAGCGACCAACGGGAGCGAACCAGATCAAGGCATCGTAATCGCCCGGAGAACATGAGAACTTGACTACTTTTCAAGACCTGTGGAAATCCAGCAGGCATTAAGAAGCCAAGAGAATGATGATAAGTTCCCAAGTGTGCTTATTTATATAGACTGTAACTCTCTTCTCTTCATAAGTACATATAATGTACATACTACAAGCTATGGCGTGAAGAACAGGATGATGAAGCTGGAGCATATCCCTGATAAGTGATTGCCTGTGGGATATCCACATGGTGTTTTCAAGTTCTCCTGGCACTCCGGGCGAATAAGATATCTGGCTCTGGGCGGCTGCGCCGCCGATGGACACACGGGGGAGAAACTGTCAATTGCTGATTCTTCGAATAGATTATAACAGGTCAAAACGACAATTTTAATAAAACAAATCTCAGCCGAGGGAAACCTTCACCAATATTTCTAAGCTCTATCATAGAACTATGCAATTGGTTACAAGATGCAAGATATTTAGTGTTACGTTGTAATCATATTTTATGCTATTCTTGCAAAATTTATGTCACGTCCCCTTTGCCATTCCATCACAATTTTAAATGCTTATGAATATGTAAAATGACTAAAAATAACGTTGTGACACTACAATAGTGCTAATGGTCATGATGCTCCTCATGATGATATCTACTACATCGCCAGTATATGCACCATGGGAACCCATTTAACCTTACCGGAAGATGAATGGATAGAAGATCCAAGTGCCATAGAGGAAGTTACAGACATTATCATAGGTTAGGAAGATGTATCAGCCAATTGGTATACAACTACCCACCATCATGCCAGAAGCCTCAATTTAATCAACATATACGGTATACTTTTTGACTTTGCTGTGATGGGCAACCAATTCACAGAAAGGATATGACCACAGTCAAGACTCTCGGATGTCGGCTTGTACGCAGCGGGTGAGATTTGCGATATAGCGAATGATATGCAAGGTGTGTTTTTTAATGACAGATACGCCTTATGGCGAAGCTATGTCTTTTATTAGACAATAAATGAGGAGGAATAAAAATGAGCACAAAAAACAAACAAATGTTCGGGGGGGGTACTGGATGACCCTATAATTTCCTCGCCTCAGAGGGACGACTCATCATCACAGGCGCAAAAGTTACGCCCATTCATGCGAATCGTTCTCGATGAGATGGTGAATGATCCTGATCCGGTAGCCCCTGGAAGTCAAGGCACTGTGGTCGACGGTGATGAGTACCAAGTAATCGTGGATTGGGATGAAGAAGTGGGTCGCAGCTTACACCTCATCCCCGGAGTTGACAGGTATCACATTCTCGATCCATCGGATACAGGTGAAATGGAACAAAGCTGGATGAATTTGGCTGCTATCCAGTCAAAGCTTACAGGCGATCTTGATTCCAGGTGTCCTCGCTGTGGAAAGCTCTTTGACTGTAAAAGAGGAGCCATTAGCAGGCGAGTCACATGCTGTAACATCTCAATCTGCCCGGAGTGTGGTCAACAGGAGGCTATTGAGGATTTTGTGATGAATGCTCATAGTTTGGGCATTGAGGATGTGAATGTCACCGTGCCGAGAAATGGAAACCATACCGGATATGAAGCTGAGGTCGAGGGAGACAAGGAAAAACTGAAAATAGTTATCTTGCCAATTTCTAAGTGGTATATCGTGAAGGTCTGGACTTCTGGGACCTAATGATAGATGCTACTTGGGTTAGACAGAGAAGTTGGAGAGTATCCTGATTTCAGAGGAGAGGGAGATAACTATGATGAAGAGAGTTTCTTGGAAACAGAAAAATAAAAAACAGAAGGCAATATTCGCTGCCATAATTGTCCTTATCACCGTTGTCAGTATGACAGTCTATGCACTTGATAACGATTTCTTCCATTTGAGGAGTAGTGTGGATAATAGCCGAGGCGTAAAAATCGCAGGCTCGTGGACGGGAGATGACATAGAGGGAAAAGAGGTAATACCGGGAGATACATTTACTCTTGGCCAGGAGATAACGAGTACGTCTACTGAACCTGTGTATGTTTTCGTCAGGATAGATACGGAAGAGAATGCGTACAAGATTAGTGATTTGCATTCCGATTGGGCAGTTGTGAAAGAGTCAGAGGATATGATACTGATTGTTTACGGTACAGAGAGCAGAATGACAGAAGTTGCTCCAGATGCTACGATTGAGTTCGGAGGATTACTGACTTTGGATGTGAGCAATAGTCAGTTTGCTGATCTTCCTGATGAGGCGCTGGACTTCAATATAAACGCCTGCGGAGTAGGTAAGAGCCAGTGCGAAAACTTTACAGCTCCGCTTGATGTGTATGCAGCGTATGAAACGAGTGGGGGAGAGTAAAAATAACCATCATCAGCAACGTTGGTTTTAGTAGAGAGTGACATTACAATCCTTGAAAACTGAACAGAAGAATGTGCGGCTATACATCCTGCTGTTACAAGGGGAAGAAAAGTGAAAAAACAGGGGATAGAGGCATGAAAAATGTGAGTTTTAGACCTATGAAAAAATCCTATCACTAAGGAGACCCGGGGTTACGGGCGTA
>ERZ842401.5480-NODE-5480-length-14054-cov-5.513965_pt1 | contig 14054 bp, 12 predicted proteins | sample MGYA00521270_ERZ842401 | MGnify/ENA primary metagenome ERZ842401 (study PRJEB31892, sample SAMEA3878208) | bioreactor metagenome | biome: Moose rumen | place: Sweden | collected 2011-10 | study: EMG produced TPA metagenomics assembly of the PRJEB12797 data set... | reverse complement strand
AAATTCCTCCTTGATCATACATGTAACAGTTGTAGTTATGTGCTCTATTGCGGGGGCAAAGGTACAACTAAACTACAACTGCTACAACGGGTATTCTATCGGGTGCTTACGGATGAATTTCTTATACCAAAGTCACGTTAATAGACAAACTGTAGAGCCATACCTCCGCATAGAGTTGGGGATATGGCCCTACATAATCATAGTTCTTCCAAGCTCTTAACCGAGAACTTGGAAGATGAGTGGTGTTTCAGTATTCCTGCAGGAACTGGCGTATTTTCTTTGAGGGAATACCGTAGTTGAAACCTTGGGTGCTGTCGTAGCCGGCATAGTTGACGGCCACGAGGAAGCCATACTCATCCACTACGGGACTGCCGCTGGAACCGTGGAGCGAAGGAATGCTGTAGAGGATGTTTTCGCCGTCGCCACGCTGTGTGACATTACCGCTGTAAATCTGCGACTGTACTTCACCCGACGATGTCTTTCCGATGGTGAAACCACGGTTGAAGCCAATCATGTACAGTTTTTGATCGAGCGTGAGAGGTTTGTCGGCAGCTTCATCGCGCAGGGAAAAGACATGAGCATCTTCGGGTGTCGTGCCGTCTTCGAGCTGAATGATAGCCAGATCTACCCCGTCGGTGGCCACTGCAACAAAGTCACATGGAGCCATATCATCGTAGGACAGCACATGCTGATTGTTATAGACCACATAGAGCTTGCTATGGATATGGATGTCAGACTCACTCATGTCCATGTCATCCACGTTCTCCAGCGCCTTCTGGTAGGCCTGGTATCTCTGATAAATCTGCGCCTGCATGGCATCCTGCCCTGCATAGGCATAGAACTGCTGTGTCAACTCACTGATACGCTCCTGATAGCTGTTCTTGATTACCTTCTTCACTCCCCGCAGGAAGAGTTTGACATGACTCTGGCTCACCTCCGGGCGCGCCACATGGTGATTGGTCATTATCTGCCCGTCCGCGGTGATGAAGAAGCCGGTTCCCGTGGCCACATTGCTGTTCTGGTAGGCCTCGTCCGCATCATCTGTCAGTCCGCTCACCCTTCCTTCGTCATCGACATCCGTAAAATAGAGTTCTTCACCCGTAGGGAGAGTGACTGAATAGTAGTAATCATTCACAATCAGCACCACTCCCGATGCAACCTTTTGATAGATTTCCTCAGAGTTCATGGGATGGCTGCAAGCCGTGATGACTGTCACCACCACGGCTGCAAAGAGATAGGAGAGATGTTTCATCCTGTCTGCCTCGGTTTAAGCCGCCAGTTCCTTTTCCAACTCATCGTCGGAGATATCGTCGAGGCTCTTGCTGGCATCCTCCGGCGCAACATTGTACTGGGCGAACTGCTGTGCGAAGGCCTCCGCTTCGGCATTGAGCTCATCCTCGCTCTTGGCTTGTTTCTGCTCCACGATGGCGGTGTATGCCTCATCCTCGGGCAGAATCTCTTTGATATAGCAGCATTTGTTGAGCTTCTTGAGGGCTGCCTCGTCGAAATAGTTCAAGGATGCAGGGTCTTCGATGGCACCGTTCTTGAGAGCCTTCCATTTCTTGGAGTTGGCCACCCACTGCCCGCGTACAGCCTTGATTTCCTTGATGCCCTGGGTGAAGATAACGGCTCCGCCCTTGACATATTTGCCAAATGAGAGTGCTTTCAACCCCAGTTCAGGGAGTTCCAGGACAGCATCGGCCGTGAGGAGCTGCGCATTCGTGATATCGAGTACGATGTTCAAGCCGTCAGCAACTGCATTGGCGCACTGCCAGTTCACCTGACCTCGCGTCACCATTTCGTTTTGGGCATTCAGCATATATGCGATGGCATAATACTTGCCGCCTATGGAAATGGTGTCGCCCGTCATGCGGTAGTTGTCCATCGTCTCTTTGTACTGTTGGATCTCCTTGTAGGTCTTGTCAATCGTTTCGAGATAGTTGTCAATCGTAGCATTGCCTGAGCGTGTGCCGTCCCAGTCCCATTTGATTTCCTTCTTTTTCTTCTCTTTAGGTGCGGGTGTGGCGTTCAAGGTAGTACCCAACGTAAGCATTGCTACAGCAAGCCAAAGAATCTTTTTCATAGTCGAATGTATTTTTAAGTGAAACTGAATATTTAGTGAATGACTATATAGATGTCAGTGTCGGTCGGACTGACGTAGTGTGCCTGTTTCTTCTCGCCATCGACAAAAATATATTTCATGTCGTCTGGAACGACAACCGTGAATGTTCCGTCTGCCTTGACACGTCCGATGAGGCGACAGTTCTTGCGGTCCATTTTCGCGGTCGGAGAGGCATAGACGCTGAGCGAGTTGAACGGGATTGCCTCGTATTCGTTCTTGAAGCTGACGTGCCCCGTGACCTGCTGACGCTGCACAGTCACTTCCTGCTGCACAATGTCTGACGCCTTGGGATGCTGCACCAGGCGCCCGTGCACCTCGTCCTGGATAGGCTTGAAGCCCTCCACCTCAGGATATTCCTCCACGAGTTTCGAGATGAACCTGTACTCTCCGCTGAGATATTTATAGACGTCAGCGCTTCCGAATCCCTGCTCGGCCTCCGCCTTACGGGCCAGTGTGTCGCTGCGCTCGCGGAAGTAGGCGGTCTTGCGGATGGCTGCCAGCCGGTTGCGTTCCTGGTAGATGGCATCACGCTCTGCCTGCGGGCAGTCGTTGTGCCCGATGGCCTGGTCGTAGGCCGTGACGGCTGCGAGATAATAGCTGCTCTCGGTGTGGTCGCGATAGTTCCGGCTGTATTCGCGGGCGATATCGATGAGTTCTTCGAAAGTGGTGGCGATGGTGGGGACATCAAGCTCTATGCGATAGACATGCTTGCCCTCGATGGGAATGGGGTTGCCCTGCTCATCCTTGAGGTAGTCGGCAAAGACGATATCCCCGGAAGGGAAGTTCTCGTGGCGGAACTTGAGTTTCTTCGCGCCGGGATAGACCCAGACCTTATACTCACCTGGTATATATTCCTGGTCACCTACCATGAAGCTGTTGCTGAACTGGATTTCCTTCACCATCGGCACGGCGATGCGCACGAGGGCACACTCCTTACCGTCGCTGCTCAGGCGGGGATGCGTACGGGCTGCCAAGTCGTTCTGCAGCCAGGTAATGCTCTTGACCTTGATTTCCTGTGCCTGAGTGAAACCTGCTGTCAGCAGGCATAGGCTTATTAGCAGAATCTTTCTCATGGGATAAGTTCTCCGTTGGGGGGGTGATACTTGTTTCTGACAGGGTTCAATCATCATCAATGTCGAAGTCCGCGAGGCTGAAGACCTGGTCCTTGGGTATGCGGGCCTTCTGGCCACTACCCGTCTGGTCGAAGGCATCAGGCTGCCAGGTGCGTACATGGATCTGCGGATGCTGCTCGTTTTGGAAGTCCCAAAGCAGAAAGACGTAGCCGTCATCGTGGTACCCCTGGGCACCGTTTTTCTTGAAGGTGCTCCATCCCTGATGCAGCGTGACGCCGTAGAAGTCGGGCCTCGTGGGATGACGCATCACCTCAATCTCATCAAAGGAGACATTGACGCGCCCATTGTTGTCGAAGATGGCAAAAAGGTTGTTCAGATACTCCCGCTTGCCCTGTTTCTTATAGATAATCTTATCCGGTAGCTTGATGCCGTCGCGGGTGCGCTGAGTGACCACCTTACCCGTGATGATGAGGGCATCGTCACTGAATATTTCTTCGAGGAAGTTCTTGTTCTTCTCGTTATAGGATGTGCGGAAACGCTCCACATAGTCGAGGATGAGCTGCCGGCGGCGCAGGTCGGTCATCTCCAGATTACTCTGGATGACCTGCATATAGAGTTGCTGGTCGATGGTGAGATGAAGGCTCTCGATATGTCCCTTCCTGTCGAAGTCGAGCACCGCCTCGTGGTACTCCCGCTCGTTGAAGCTCCCGCCGATGGGGCGCATCATCAAGGGGATGTTGCGCACCTGCCAACCTGTGGAGGTGGTGAGGGCGCGCAGGACGAGTTCCGTGTCCTCACACATGAAAGGCGTATTCTCCCACAACATACTCAGCGAGGTGCTCACGTCATCGGCCAGATGCAAGTGTGAGCAATCCAGCTCGCGCCCTGCAGCCTGTGCGGCATTGGCCTCGTCGAGGAGCACACTGATGGTGGCCTCCATGGCAGCCTGGATACCCGGATCATCCACGTCGGTAAGCATCACTTTGATGTTGTCTGCCTGCACGGAAAGACAGGCAAATATTGCCAGAAAGAAGAATGTCTTTTTCATCTTTTCCTATTCCTTGTTTTCAGTTCTCAAAAATCTGTTGTCAACTGCAGCCAGATGGCGCCGCAGTCCTTATAGTTCTTGACGTTGTCATCCTGCATCGTGCCCAGGTTCAGTTGCGTGCCCTCCGCCTCGCGCCGCAATACGGCTACGATGTTCCCCTGGCGGTCATAGACAAGCAAGTAGCATTTCCCTTCTTGTGGCATGGTCTTGTACTTACCGTAGTCACTGAGTTTCCCTGCGCCCTGGAGTGCCTGCACCTTCCCTTCCACCTCGCTGAACTGCTTCACTGCTGCCAGTTCCTTCTCCTCGGGTGTGAGGGTGACGGCAGCCTTGAGGGCCTCCACGGAGGAGACCTCAGTGCCCCCGTCGGCATGGTCGGCAACCTCGTCGGCGACAGCCTGCGAGGTGCGGTTCTCAATCACCATTGTGCCACTGCCGACCCCTACGGGGATGATGTCGCTTTTCTTGACATACACGAAAGCACGGCAGTACTCTCCACGCTTGGTCCTGATGGGCGTGAAGTGTTGCTTGGCCTGTATGATAAATGCATCGGCATTGCTGCCTTTTTTCTGGGATGCCATCCAATCCGCAACGGTCATCTCAAGGATGGCCTGTGCGCCGCTGACGGCTTCAGCCTCGTCGCGCATGGTGGCTTCGGCGTAGAGATAATCCTTGCTGAGCTTGATGCGGTTGATTTCCTTTGCGGCATCTGCGGGTGCCTGTGCCATGAGCGATGCAGGCATCAGACTGAGCAGAAGGGCGATGAGGGGAAGACATAAGGTTCTCATATCTTGAATCGTTTTTGCTTCTTTTCGGTATATTGTTTATACAGATCCTTCACGTTGTGCGTGGGAATGTAGCCGTTCATCCGTGCCCGGCACACCACATTGGGATCCGTCACGAAGCTGCCGGGAATGACTACGGAGAGCGTGTGGTTGTACCTGAGCTCGCGACTCTCCGCCACAAGGAGCATCTTCAGCCCGTCCTCGCGCTCTTCCTCAAGGCCGCAATACACGTGCAGGCCACGTGACCGGCAGAAGCGCACCCACTGGGAAAGGGACAGCTCCATGTGGAGACTGCTGAAATCGAACAGCGAGAGCTCCACGTGCAGAGGAAGGTCACGAAGGATCAGGCCGTGCAACAGGTTCGCAGCCGAATAGTCAAGATGTTCCTCGGAGAAGAGGGGCTCGAAGCTGCCCTGCCGGTTCTGCACATAATAGAGAGCGTCGTTCAGCGACGGGAGGTAGTAGCTCTCCTCCGGCGATGCCCACACACCCTTCTCGATCTCTTCCAATCCCTCGGGCGTGGGCTGCTGCTCGAACCCTTTTGGCTGGCTGCGCAATTCTGCCGGAAGACGTTCGACCAGTTCCCGCTGTGAGAGACCCGTGATGAGTGTGTTCTGTGCGGGGAAGGCCAGACAAAGGAAGGGCACAGACCCTCTCCGCCAGGTCATCTCGTAGTATCCGTTTCCGGCAGTGATGTCCAGGTCATAGTCGGCGGGCAGATGAGTGAGGTCCTGGAGCGTGCCTTGCATGAACAGGACTTTGTCATCGGCCAGCTGCCGCTCAATCATCAGAGGATTCTTCAGGTCCGTCAGCTGCCGGGCATAGCGATGTGCAAAGTCCTGCAGCAGGGCGGCCGTCTCCGCTGTCACCCCCGTCTGTCCTCGGAGTGTGAGCACAGACAGGATGACAACGCAGAGGAATGTCAGTCGTCGTAGCCTCATGAGTCGGCCGTCCTTATTTACCTGCATATTCCTTTTGCTTCTCACGGGCGTCCCAGCAGCAAGCTGCCTTTCTGGGAACCGTCGCGACCGAACCACTTGGCCGTTTCCACATGACCTTCATAGAACAGGCCACTCACGTAGTCGCCAGCCTCAGCCACACGTCCCTTGCTGTCGCGACTGTCGATGGCATGGGAGCTGGTGAAGGTAAGGGTACCGGTGCCATGAGGCTGTCCGTTCTTCATCTCGCCTTTGTAGGTCGCATAACCTAAGTTCTTGGATCCTGTGGACTTGCCGCCGGTGTTGGTAGTAGCAGTCTGTGTCTCCTGTGCCTTCGACTTTGTCTTTGCTGCGGCCTCGGCTTCTGCCTTGGCCTTTGCTTCTGCTGCGGCCACGGCTTCCGCCTCAGCAGCAGCCTGTGCCTCGGCTGCTGCCTGGGCTTCTGCTTCCTGACGCTGCCGCTCCAGCTCCTCATCAGTGGGTCCGGCCTCTTCAACCTTTACCTTACAACGGGCCTTGAGCATGTTGTTCTCCTCGGTAGAGAGGATAATCGTCGTCTCACCTGCCTTGCGGGCTGTGACTTCACCTCCCTTTGTGACGGTTACGACGGCCTCGTCGTTGGACTTCCACGTATAGTTGACCTTAGCGTCTGCGGGCTCAACCGTGGGATTCAGCAACGCGCGTTGTCCCGGTTGCAACACCAGCTCCTTCTTGTCGAGCGCTATCTTGACAATCTTGGAGCTTCCGCCCTTGAAGAGCTGTGCGATGCCATAGCCGCTACCGCCGAGGAGTGCGAGGGCAGCCACCACGATGGCAATGAGCTTGCCGTTCTTGCTCATGCCGCCCTTGCCCTTCTTTGTGGGAGGGGCACAGGGTGAAAGCGGTTTCTTGCAGTTTTCCTCGGGACAGATGAGGTCGCCACGTTCAATTTCTATTTTCTGGCGGTAATTGGGGCAATTGGGATTGGTGCAGATGCCCCACCTGCTTTGGCGGCCTGTAGTCCGCCTTACTTCATGTGCCATTATCTTCTGACTTTTAGAATTAGATATTTCCTGTTATTCACGCAAGAGGCGGGGGCATGGAACCCGCAGGCGGCATGGGAGGCATCCCCGGCATGGCAGGGGGAACAGCGGGTGCAAAGAGGGGTGCCAGTTTGGAGACCTGTCCTGCGGGCATCCATGCCGCCATGCCCTGTTCCCATACCATCGTGTCCGCTGTTAGTTGTTTGTTTTGTGCAAGTTGCTTGCATGTGGCCCAGTCGTAGGGACCATAGTTCTGCCCGCCGATGTTCAGATAGAGCTGAACCTGCGGTTCAACAGGCGGCGGCGTGACACCACCGAAAGGCGGGGGGGTAACAGGAGGTGTGACGGGCGGAGGAGTAGGACCGGCCACGGGCGGCATAGCAGGTTCTGCGACAGACGGCTTGGGTTGCGCAGGCTGTTGGGCTACGCGCTGTGCCTCCATCTCCTTCAATTCCTCGTTGGAGAGCGCAAAGATGGAAGGCAGGTTGCGGCCATCTCCTTCACAGTGCAGCAAGATGCGATGATTCAGGTCGCTGTTAGCGTTGCCTGTGTTGAGATACTTGTCGTACTTCTTGCGGTAGTCCTTCATCCACGCCATGGCACGCATGGGGTAGCAATAGCTGATGGTGATGATGGACAGTTCGTTCTTGCGCGTGCTCTCGGTGAACACCGTGGGAGCTTTGTTACCCTGTGTGGTCTGTGCCTTGAAAGCGGCTTCCAGCTGTTGGGCGAAGCGCACGACATTCGGGTTATCATCCGGAGCAGGCATGGAGATGAACACCTCCTTCAGCTTGATGTTCTGGTTGTCGTCGGGGATGGGGTTGTTGCGCACGTGGAAGCTCATCTGATTGGTGTCCAAATAGAGGTACGCACCGCTTTGCTCCAGGATGTCGTGGGCAAACTCATGGATCTTCTTCTCCGTGTCGAGCTTCTGCTGCAGCTGCGTCAGGATATTCAATCCCAGCACCTTGGTCTCTGTCTTGGGCTTGTCGGCGTGCTTGGTCTTGACGATTTCAGAGAGGGTCACGTCGAAGGACTTCTTGATGTCCTCTACGCTCAGGCGCTGTGTCAAATCGCCGAAGCTGATAAAGGGTCCGGTGATGATGGCTTCACGCAGCTTCTGCGAAATCTGCGTCATCACAGACTTGTCATGCGTCAGCTCCTGCTCGAAATCCACCATACTCTCGTCCTCGCTGACCTCCACGACAGCGCCCTTCATGTCATCCAGGCCCTTGTTGACCTTGCGCTGGCTGGTGATGAGGCGGTTGGTCTCGTCGATGGCATCGCTCACGAGCTTGCTGAAGCCGCCGATCTCACTGCTCAACGCCGTAAACTCGCGCACCAGCGCCTGTTGCAGCTTAATGGCAAAGGCCAGTGCGATGGACATCGTGCGCGCCTCGAAATAGTAAGGCAGTTCCACCTGGAAGTCGGAATAGAAGTCATCCTTGTTCTTCCTCAGGCCCACCATCACACCCAGACCGCGTGCACTCGACCAGTCCTTGCGGATTGTGTCGAGGTTCGCCTTGCTCTCTTCCAGCTTTTCGGCGGTCTTTTCGACCTCCACGTCGAGGACGTTCTTCTTCAGCTCATGGACATACTCCAGCAGGATATCCGTCACACGGGTCAGTTCTATAATGGAGATCTCGCCCGAACGCCACTTGTTGAAGAGTTCGATCTCAGACACCTTGCGAATCTCGGCGGCAATCTCCTTCAGGGAGCGCTCCTTGCCCTTGTAGTATTCCTCCACGCCGACGCCACGGAACGAGTTGGTGAACATGAAGTCCATCTGCGACTGCAGCTCCAGCAGGGGGTTGTCCGCCTCAGCGCTGGTCTCGGCAAAGTCACCAATGAGCGACTGCCAGTCCTCGAAGAATGTGGGGTAGGCGGCATCGCTCGGCAGCACCTTGCTCTCGAGCGTGATGTGCTTCAGGTCGAGCATCCAGTCCGTCAGGTGTTTCTCCGTCAGATAGAGGCCGCGATAGTCCTTGTTTGCCTCTTCCTCGACGAAGCCGATGCTCTCGCGCCAGTTATTGAACTTGAACTGATCCAAGGCGGCCTTGCCGGTGGTATAGGTGATGTGCTTGAGCACACGCAGCTCCGGGTAGATGACACGCTTGATGCCGAAGCTGTTGATCTTCTTTGTGCGGACGATGGGCAGTTCCATGTCGTCACGCAACTCTGTGGGAGGCACCGTCTCGTCGAACTCCAGCGCGAAGTCGTCCATATTCTCGAAGTTGTACGCACGTATGATGTCCTTGCAGCCGTCGATGTCGGGATTGATGAGGAAGACACGCGAATAGACGTAGTCACTCACTATCTTCGGCAGCTCGTTGAAGGAATCCACGATGCGGCCATTCTCGTTGGCATTGCTGTAAATGGTGATACCGTTGGCCACACCCTTGATGCGCGGATCGAAGAGGTCGGTCATGAGCGCACCCTCGCCCGTCACATCGTGCAGTTGCAGGCGTCCGCACTGCAGGGCATTGAGCTCGTTGAGCGCGGCATAGCCATTCTGATAATACCGCCCCTTGTCCATATCGGGTTTGGGGAGATCCTTCTCCGGCATCATTGCATAGACATTGATGACGGCGTCATCCCATAACTTACGAGCCTGTGCAATGGCGTCGATGATGGAGCCGGAACCGGTACCGCCATTCAAGCCGGCAAAGATGTGGACGACTTTCGTATTGTTGCCCGACTGTGCATGGCAACGGCTGTAGGCATTCTGCAAGGCACGCACATAGCTCGACGCGTTGGCGGCGAAGAGCAGACGACCGGCACGACGCTTCTGGCCGGCAGCCTCGCCGAGGGAACCGATAGCCGTGCGCACAGCCTGCACATTGTTCACAATCGCTCTCAACTGAGGGTAGTTCCCGATGTTGTCCAGCAAGGCCGGCACGTCGATACCCTTGATAAACAGGAACTCATCCTCCGTGAAGGAAGCATCCTTGCCCATCACATTGAAGTCCTCGCGGCCGATACCCATCATTTCGCGCGTAGAATCCACGTAGAGCAAAGCCACAGGTTTCTTACTGCGTTCCTCAAAGTCAGGAAACTCCTCGAACATTCTCATTTTGAAGGCGCGCAGGATCTTACCTCCCGTGCCGCCTAAACCCACTAAGATGTGGTTGGTCTTGTCTAATGGCATAACTATTTCGTTTTTTATGAACAGTATATCTATCTTCTGTGAATCCGCTGGCGACTGCTGGCCCGCGTATGTCTGCGGACATGGTGAGAGGCTGAAGAGCGCTTCGCTCTCCGAGAGCCTTGAGGCTGATCGAAGAGTATCACCATGACACACGCCGCGACAATGATGCCGAGCGCCCACCAGACACGGCGCCAGATATAGGAACCCAAGTAGTCATGGACCGTGGCATGCATCGTCGTGGCCAAATCCGCAACATCATTTCCTGCGAAATCGGCAATATCCACGAAGCTGCCTATGACGGGGAACTCCCGGGTCACGGCATCTATCACCTCCTGACTGTCTTCTGCTGCGCTGGCCATGTCGGCACTGTCCTCCAACAGCTGGGCCGCATATTCCCCGGCAGCATCGGCAACATTTCTCGCCTGGACGGCTCCTATCAGCAGCGAAGTCTGGATCAGCAGCAACACCGCCAGCACTACACCTGTGACGTAGAACACGGGCGTCCGCACCATGCTCGGACTGACGGACTGCAACAGCACATAAAGAAGAGCCATCACTGCCGCCGTGACAATGATTCCATAGAAGATGCTGGAGAAGGCCGTTGACAAAAGAGAGAAGAACACCATTCTCTGATACGCTCTGTTGCTATCTGTTAGGAATAACCGCAATTTACATGATGTGTGTCCCGCCCACCCAGCTTCTGCACGACAAAGACCTGACACATTCCAAAGACTGCAAACAGACCTTTGATGTATTCACTTTCGTGGCTAAGACGTTGCAAAGATAGATAAGTTCGAGGATTCAGCAAAAGAAAACGGCATGAATTTCACTTTTGAGCACAAAAAAAGCCCTCCCGAAGGTGTTGAGGAGGGAGACACATCGCATAAATTACTTTTAACGCCCGAATCGCAGCCCCACAAAAGGCCGCGCTTTTTAGTCTGAGACAAAATAAATGGTTGTCCCGCTAAACGTATTTTCCATAAAATCGCTTAGTGCAATAAGCTTTTTTCATTAAAACTTGGTTATTCCAATAAGTTTCCTTACCTTTGTGCCCAAAAGGACAAGAAGAATTATCAAGGATGGAAACTCTGTTTATTAAGAATCTGCTTTTCGCCGAAAAAGTGAAATTTTCACGCAGAATTGATTGTTTGTAATCATAGAGCCTATGTTTTATTGGTGAATACTCTTTAATAACGTGCAGCCGTGACACCACGCACGGGGATTCCGCTGATGCGATACGCCTCATCGGTGGTTACCACGATTCGGAGAGGAGAACTGGAAGTGACATAACTGGCTTTCAGTACGTAGGGGCGAGGATTACCACCGCTATCCAACGTACTTGTGAGCAGCCAGCACTGGAAATTCTCGTAAAGCAAACTCTCATTGCTCAATCCCAGCGGAAAAGCTCCTGAAGCGAATAAGAAGATGGCGTTCCCTGAAGGGCCGACGACTTTAAAATAGCGAATATGGTTGAACAACGTTGTCCCTGTTGTCCACGTACATTTGTCCACTAATTCCTGTGCTTCAGCTCGCGTCGGCATTCGCCACTTACTCCCCATGAAATGAGTCGCAGGATCTAAGTCAGACCCTCCAATATCATAGGTCGGAAGCGCATAATCATCTGTAGTCCATCCGTAGTTTCCGCCATATACACTTCCCGTCGCTAAGTTCCCATACTGAAAGAAACAACCTCCATTCACAGCCTCGAACGACCAGTTTACGCTTAAGCCTAAATCGACATATTTCTCACCCTGTACACTTGATAGTTTTGGCATGGAAAGGGAGGTCATGATTATATCAGGAACGGCTCCTGTATAGGGTTCCATCTCTATATCGCCATCAAGATCAATAATAATAGATTCTTTGTCTGAAGAGAGTGATACCGTATAGTCTTCGACATCCTCACCTTCCCTTGTAAACTGCAGGGCACCCGTTTCCTCATCGTAGGCATAGGTGAAGAAATTCCAGTACATCCAAGGATGGGGCTTCTCATTAGGACTTCGATTATCCGATCCATCTGATTCCACATATTCCCATCCTGTTCCATCTTCTTTGAAAGAGAGAATACTGGTTATGATTCCGTCCTTGTCTGCATCCTGAACATATTTCCACATTCCTAAAAGTTTAATCTCTCCGGAGCCCGGTGCTACAGGCCCCGTGTGATTCCCTGAATTGTCATCGTCAGCAGTACTCACGCCACGTACTGGCATTGCACTATAGCGTCCCACCTCATTCGTAGTGACGTCAATGGAGTTGTTGGAATCTGTGAGATACTGGATTTTCAAGATATAAGGACGAGGATTTCCACTGCCATCCAGCGAACTCGTGAGCAACCAGCATTGTTCGTTTTCATAAAGAATACTGCTATTGGAACTGCCGAGCGGGTAAGCGCCAGCTGCGGGCAGACAGATTTTCTGGCCATTGCTCCGACTGGTGCCGACATAGTAGCGCGTATCATCGCTGCTCATAGTCACAACCCATTCACAGCCATTCACCAGCTCCGTCATCTCGGCTCGGGTCGGCATACGCCATTTCTCACCCATATTCGCATAGGCTGGGTCTGCAGCGGTTCCTCCAATATCATAGGAGGGTAATTGATAGTCACTGACAAATGAGTAGGATTCTGAATTACCATACTGGTAAAAGCCGCCAGCCTCCATCGGCGTGCGAGCCCCCACATTGCAGGTCGCCCACTTGACGCTGAGGCCAAGATCTACATATTCGTAACCACCGATAGTTTGTTTTTGGCCTTGTCCTTCATTTCTTCCCGTGCCCGATGGGTTATTGTACTCAGCATCCGGATGCGTATCCTCGCTCTCCTTGCCACAAGCTGCAAAACATAGGCCCATGGCGATTAACGTACAGATTCTCATGTAGTGATTCATTAGTTGAATTATTTAAAAGTTGATACTATCTATGATTCTCAGAGACGGACATGGTACAACAAAAGCGTAGAACTGAGCATTCCATCTTCAAGCTGAGGTACGTAGGATAAACCCGAACGGTAAAAGATACAAAAACAGTTCCACGCTGAGCGTGAAGCTGCTATGTCTCATTCTTTTACCGTTCTGAGCTCCTACCTGATAGGGACCTCCGGGGATTTTGCAATGTTGAAAATTTCCTACGTTTTCAGCTTGCAAGAAAAGAGCATAACGCTTCGTTGAATTCCGATAAGATGTGAGCGACCGCTGTCTGCCAAACCTCTCCTCAATGGGCTTTTCGGACTGAGCCCCAAAAGCGGCATAAGGGAGATATCACGCCGCAAAAGTAAGGATTTGGAGCGAAACGACAAAGAAAATGGGGATATTATTTGGCAAGAGACACAAAAATACTTTCCTTTGCACAAAAGACGTGTAATCGCACATCATTAAAAAACGTGGAGGTGCACATCTCTAAAAGACGTGCAACTCCACGAAAACAAATAACGTGTAACAAACCAGATTTCCTGCATCCAGTTTCCGCAAACAGAATTTCTGCTATGATTCAGTTTGCGATAAGAGTTAGAAGCTGAGAATGTCGAGCTACGCTACAGGTCGCGGCCGGGAGTGAGGGTGGCGGCATCGTCGTAGGTGAGGATGGCGTTGACGAGGGTGGCGGCGAGGTTGCTGCCGCCCTTGCGGCCTTCCACGATGATCTTGGGGATGGCACGGAGGGTCTTGGCGGCATGCTTGCTCTCACAGACATGGACGAAGCCGACGGGAGCTCCGATGATGCCGGCGGGGTGCAGCTTGCCACTGCGCACGAGGTCGCAGATCTCGAAGAGAGCCGTAGGGGCATTACCGACGACGTAGAGGGCATCGGGGTATTCCGTGGCGGCCAGGCGCATACTGGCCTGGCTGCGGGTGAGGGAGGAGCCCACCCCCAACCCCTCCCGCGAGGGAGGAGATCCGAAGAGCACACGTCTGAACTCCAGTCACG
>ERZ842401.5479-NODE-5479-length-14054-cov-9.116294_pt1 | contig 14054 bp, 20 predicted proteins | sample MGYA00521270_ERZ842401 | MGnify/ENA primary metagenome ERZ842401 (study PRJEB31892, sample SAMEA3878208) | bioreactor metagenome | biome: Moose rumen | place: Sweden | collected 2011-10 | study: EMG produced TPA metagenomics assembly of the PRJEB12797 data set... | reverse complement strand
CACGCAGATAACCTCATTACCGGATAATCTCACTGTCGGCGGCTATCTCGATTTGGAAAACACACAGATAACCTCACTACCGGATAATCTCACTGTCGGCGGCTCTCTCTATTTGAGAGGCACACAGATAAAAAATAAAGCCGCGGCAAAGAAAAAAGTCAAACCAACCCCACCACAATGGAAGTTATCCATTGGATTAAAATTATCGTGGCAAAATGGTAAATATCGCGTTTTTGACGGCATCTTCTGCGAGGTTATCCGCCAGTTAAAAAATGTTTTCAAGGTCAAAGCAGGCTCAAAAATTCAATATGTGGTTACCGACGGCGAGAATTTTAGTCATGGCGACACTATCAAACAAGCCAAAGCTGATTTGATTTATAAAATCTCTAACCGCGACACTTCAGCTTATAAGGATTTGACACTTGATTCCGTGGTTACTAAAGCTCAGGCGATCCAAATGTATCGCGTAATAACCGGAGCTTGTGAGGCCGGAACAAAGCACTTTGTTAGCGGATTAGCCAAAACCAAGGCAAAATACAAAATCGCTGAGCTGATAAAGCTGACTAAAGGACATTATGGCGCACAAACTTTTGCCGAGTTTTTTGGGATGACTGCCAATGACTAAAACTTCCATACTCAACATCACCGACTGGACGCGTTGGACGCAAGCCCAAACTCACCGGTTTAACAACGGCAAATTTAAGCCGTTTGATGTTGAGGTCAAAGAGATAAAAGACAGCGTATCGCGCCGCCAACAGGCTTATATTTACGGGGTGGTTTATCCCTACCTCAAGCAAGGATTGTCAGACTGCGGCTACGAGGTCAAGACCTTAACCGATGAGCAGTTTGACTACTTCATGCGGCAGATGTTCTATTTTGACATCGTGCCGACCAAAAAAGGCGAGGTTAAAGTTCCCAAGCGCCTATGTTTTACCAAAGCGCATAAGGACGAAGTTACCGGCTATATAGATGATTTACTCGCATTCGGGGCAAAAATCGGCTGTTACATTCCATCACCGCAGGGATAAAAAAATATGAAAAAGCACTTGACAACTTCAAAACAATTAAATAAAATGGGCGGCAGAGTTGAAACCTCTAAGCACAGCGGAAAGACCGCCCCGATAGATTTAGCGGATTTTTTTACGTCCGATTTTGTCGGGAGTCTTGCGAATATATTGAATAAGCAGACCAGCCTGTGTTCTGGGTTTCAGCTCCCGACACCTCACGGTTTGAGGGATAATGAAACAAAGGACACAGATATGACAAATTCAATTTCTATTTATAATTTCAACCAAAATCAAGTTAGAACAGCGACGATTGACAATCAACCATATTTTAATCTTAATGATTGTTGCGCTGCTTTAGGCATCGCAAGAGGTTATAAGTCTGCGGTGCGCTTATCTGCCGATGGGGTTCGCGAAACGTCCCTCACCGACAAACTAGGTCGGCAACAAATTGCAAAGTTTATCAATGAGCCTAACCTTTACCGCTTAATTTTCCGCTCCAATAAACCACAAGCACAAGCGTTTGCCGATTGGGTTTATAACGAGGTTTTGCCCTCTATCCGCAAAACTGGCTCTTTTGGCGTGCCTGTACCCGTCCAAGTCGATATGAAAGCTATCGGCGGTATGGTCAAAAAATGTTGTGCCGTTGCCGTCCGTGATGAGCTTAAACACCTCATCGCTGATGATTTTGAATCCGACAACTGGCAAAAGATAATCGCTTTAATGCTCACCAATCGGGTTAATCACCTTATGGAAGCCAAAAAACAAGAACTAATCACCTTAATCAAACAATAGGAGATAAAAAAATGAAAATCAAAACCCAAGGATATTTCCCGTATGTTATCACCGCCGAATCAGCTTTGAGCAATGCCGGCAACAAATACCTCAAAATCGGCATTGGCTCATCGTCAAAAAACAAGGACGGCGAATATCAAACCGCTTGGCTCAATACTATCAGCAAAGAGCATTTACTGACATTAGCCGAAGCTCTGCGAGCCGCTTATCACTCGATTGTGCGTGAAGAGGTCAAAGAGCACGCCGCCGAAAAACACAAGGAAGAGATTATCGCATCAGCTGCGGCTCCGGTAACACCGCCACCGGCAGAAACCCGCCCGCCGCTAGATGACGATATTCCTTTTTAGGGTGGTCGATTAACATTTTTAATGAAAGGAAAGCCCGATTAAAAGTTTAACCTAAAAGACCACGCTAAACCCGAGGGGGTGGGCATATCAACCATAAATCCACATTAAGTTTTATTTTTCTAAGTCCACGCCCTCACCTCAATTTTAGGGGATGCCGCCGAATAAGCAAACTTCAGCAATAAGCAAATAAGGCGGGGGCTCGTCAGAAGGCACTTAGATATCCCCACAACTTATTTTTTTAACAAAAAGGAGCAAAATAAATGAACAACACACCGGATTATAATGATAATTTAGTTTTTGAACCGAAAGAAAGGAGTAAAAAAATGAAAATAACAAATGAAAATATTGGTAAATTCGATAAAGATAAGGGCATTTATTGCGGAATCTTTAACGATAAAGAGGTTTGGATTAGCCTGCACGATGCGCCAGATATGATGCCTTGGAGCGAAGCCCTTGAATATTGTGAAAAACAAGGGGGTATTCTGCCGGATATTGATACTTTATCTTGGGTATTTATGAATAAAAAGGCGATAAATGAGGCTTTGGAGGCAAACGGCGGTGAAGAATTAGATGGCGATTATTATTGGTCGTCTTCCGAGAACAACAACTACTATTCTTGGATACTCAATTTGATTAACGGTAACCGGTACAACTCCAGTAAGAACACCTACTATTACGTCCGTGTCTTCCAGCTTTTAGAAAATTGCTTTATCTCTTTATAGACCGTGGGGAACAACAAGATGACTGATAGATTTAAGCAAAATCAGGAAGCTTGGTTTGAGCCTATTGACACTAGGGAAAAAGGCTATAAGGTAACCATTACAAAAGTGGGTAGGTTGTATTATACAGTTATGATGGTTGGTGGTTTGTGGGAGCTTAAATTCCATAAAGACACTTTATGCCGATGTGAATATCCTTGTGGGTATTTATATAATAGTGAGCAAGAGGCTAAAGATTATAAAAAAGCAGAGAGTATGCTTTTAAAAATCAGGGGTATGTATGGCTTAAAACCAACGCTAGAACAAATGAAAAAGGTATATGAAATATTGGAGTTAAAACAAGATGACTGATAGATTTAAGTTTAGATTTTGGAATAAATCAAAAAATCGTTATGTAAATACAGAAAAACTTGTATTGAACGACGGAACATATACTCAAGTTGGCACTAAGCAAATGAATAATGGGACCTATTGTTCGTATATTGTAAATGAATATAATTTTTCTGATATTATTCAAGAACAATGCACGGGCTTAAAGGATAAGAACGATAAGCTCATTTATGAGGGCGACTGGTTAAAAACAAAAGACGGTTATTACTGCTATGTCGTATGGTTCGAAGGTTTTTGGTGGGTAAAATCCTTACCAAGCGAAGCAATGGATTTAGAACACGCCGAATTTTATAAAGAATGTGAAATCGTTGGCAATATCCACGAGAACGCTGATTTGTTAGGAGAAGATAAATGATATTGTTAAGACTGGTTGCAAAAATAATATTTTTCCCCTTTTATTTTGTGATTTTATGTTGTGCGTGTACATCGTATCTGATATCGCTGGCACAAAATGAAGATGTTGAGTTTGAAGAGATATTAACATACTTAGATATAGATAATTACTGGAACTTAAAATGACATACATAATACTAATCGGGCTTGCTCTTGCTTGCCTTTGGTTATTTAATTTGGAGATTGTGAGATGATTATTTTAACAGCAATAATATTGGTTATCTTAGCCCACGCATTAAGCGGCGGTTATAATGATATTAAATGGCACTCAATAATAGACTTGTTCCTTGCCGGATTGATGGAGCTTATAGTTTATGACAGCGTTGTGTATTACTATATTTTAGGGAGATTGTAGATGATTAAAAGCCAAGATGACTTAAACCAACCCGAAATCCACTCAACCGAAGTGCTATTATTTACGATTAAGGAACTTGAGAAAACAAAGAAACAGCTTGAGATAGCGGTTAAAAGAATTGAATTTTTGAAAAAGAAAACAGCAGCCCCTTACTACAGGAATAACTCTTATCTCAAAACAATATATCAGATGTGCGATAAAACTTTACGACAAATAGAGGAGATAGAAAAATGACTATTAAATTTAGTTATTGGCAAAAATACATGTGGTTCGCTTATATAGGAAAAAGATTTGAATTAGGCATGGGATTAGCATATATATCCAAAAAACCCCGGAAAAGAGAATATTATGTCCGAATTTACGGGCAATATGAAATAAAGGATTGCACAACAAGAACATTAAGAAAAGCAAAAGAAATTATAAAGGGGGAGCTTGAAAAATGAAATGGAATTGGTGCGAGATGTGCCGCTTTGATGGGCATTGCGAAAATCAAGATAGAAATATGGAGTGTGCTTGCTATGCAAGAGAGCAGACTTTGAGAGCCGAGCAATATGAAAACTTGATAGATAAACAGCAGGAACAGTTAAATAAACTAGGTGAGAAAGTTTTATCAATGATTGATTTATTGCAAAAATGCTATTTTTACCTATCTGCGGCAAAGGATTGTAAATTAACGCTTGAGCATTGCGGTAATATCGGAATTTTATGCGATTTAATAGAAAAACAATTTAAGGAGTTAGAAAAATGATTGATTTAGAAAAAATGGCAAAAGAACACGAGAAACTATTCCCAAACGCAACGCTTGAACATGACAATTTTTTACTCAAAATTGCCAATGCCGAACTGCGCGACCAGCTCGACATCTTGAAAAAAACTTTAAAAAAGGATTCGACAAATGGAAAAGAATAGTTTACTTATTACTCAAGCTCAAGCACTCAAACTTTTACCGTTTGGACGCCGCGGCTTGGAGGAAATACGCAATAAAGGGGAAATCGGCTATAAAAAAGTTGGCAGGCGATACTACTACACCGTAGCCGAATTAGAAAAATGGGTAAACGACTTAACACACCATACCGCATATACAAACGAGGCGATGTCTATTGGGCATACATCACCGTTGCCGACTTACAAACCAATAAAAACATCCGGTTTAGATGCTCTACTGGCAAAATATCAATCAAAGAAGCCGAGCAATTCTGCCTGCAAAAAATATCAGAAATTCAATCAACAGCCAAAGACCGAGCCATCGGTCAACTGCCTAGCCTGACCATCGATGATGCTTTTGCTCGCTATTTTGAAGAAAAAGCACAATATCACAGCCGCCCCCATGCCATATTGTTAAGGCTCAAACAAATATCATCTGATTTAGGCGCAACCTATCTTCACCAAATAGACAAGGCTTGTTTAGCCTCTTATGTTGCAAAACGCCGTTATAAAGTTAAAAATGCCACAATCAATCGCGAATTAGCTATCTTATCGGCGGTCAAACACCTTGCCGATGAGTTTTGGGAAGTCCGAACCTCAACCGCTAACCCATTAAGATTTAAGCTCCCTACCCCTGCGGAAAATATCAAATACCTTGCCGACTGGCAGGTCGCACAAAAGATTATCGATAGAGCCGCCCCTCACCTCAAACCGATTATTTACACCGCGCTTTATACCGGCTTGCGCCGCGGTGATATTTTAGGCTTAATGTGGGAAAATATCGATTTTAGCACCGCAACAATCACCGTTAAAGTAAAGGACAGCACCAAAGAGGGTGGAAAACGCATCCATACCATACCGATTATTCCACAGTTAGAGCAAATCCTAAAAGCTCAACCCCAAATCAATAAATATGTTTTTAATTTTAACGGCAAACCCATCGCCGACATCAAACACGCTTGGCATAGTATCTTTTATGATTACAACGGCAAGTTACGCGACCCGGCACTTCCTTACACTAATTTTCACACGCTCCGGCATACGGCGGTTACTTGGATATTGAAAGCAACCGGCGACATCCGGCTTGCACAAAAAATTGTCGGCCATAAGGATATTAAAACAACTACCCGTTACGCTCATGTCCTCGATGAGGATAAACGCACAGGCCTTGAAAAAACTTTTAGCTTTGTGTTCAAATCGTGTTCAAAATAAATACAATAATCTTGTATCTATTTGATTTACGTATAAAAATATGCTTTCAAGCCCCACATTCGTAATGCGTGGGTCGGGTGTTCAAGTCACCCAAGCGGCACCAGTTAGAGTTTCAAAAAACACCACAGATAGCATCTGTGGTGTTTTTGCGTTGCTAGCTCTTGCTCATAAGCTTTTGTTATCCTTCAAAAGCTAACTCGCTGCGGTCACTCGTTTTCTAATTTCGCAATACTTTGTTGTCACAAATTTTGCTCAATCAAGAAAACTTCGCCTGAACCTAAATATTAGTTCACTGGACTAATATTTTGCGTTCAGCGCATTCGTAATCGTAAAGTCGGGTGTTCAAGTCACCCAAGCGGCACCATTTATTGCGCTTCTTGAAAAAGAAGTGTTTTTTTATATTGACACTAGACAAAAATTGTGGTATATAAGCTGACAGCAAATATTATGAAGTATAAATTATTAAAAAAGCAAAAACCATGAATGAAAAAATGATTAATTATGTGGTAGAGCACGGTAACACCACGAAGGATCAATTTCTCAGCCTCAACTGGGAAGAACAAGTAGACTTTATCCTTTTGCATCTTGCAGGCGGCCCTAACCGTTGGTGTATCTACAAGGATTTTATGAACTTTATGGCCGAATTTTGCCAAGAGTGCATAGATGAGGATAAAAAGGCAGGAACAAACCTATCAAAATGGTTGTTCACCGTGGCAATGCAACGCCTTTCCAAAGGGGCAGTTTTGCATAAACCGGTGAGTTTTCGCAACCAATTAGAAGGAAAGTATTGGATATATTCATCCGCTTACGATGATTATCACATTATGACGGAGGATTGTCTGAATTTCATCTATTTTGGCCTTCCTGTTGCCGCTAAGTATGCGCCCACCAAGGATTATGCCTTGACTATCGCTTGGGGATTGCTGGAGCATTTGGACGAGGATGGAAATACTACAAATGGTTTTTCCCTCGACTGCCCCAACCCTAATGACGAAGGTCAACGCCTTTTTTCTACGGCTCACCACATCGTTATGAATGCAGGGTTGTCTGATGAAGAAATCTTCGAGCACTTCGCAGAACCCGATCAGTGGCGTAAGCACATTGACTGGTTGTGGCGCCATCTCGATGAAAAGAGATGGAAACAGTTCTTTGAAAAACAAGGCATCCCTTCATCGGGGCTTAAAGGCTGGAAAGCCCGCAAGACCTTAAAAAAAGAAATGAAAGAGAAATACTATGCAATCTCTTTCTAGTCAACAAAAGCAACCTCTTTTGAGGTTGCTTTTTTTTGCATAAAAAAAGATGCCTTGCATAAAACAAGGCACCTTAGTAGTAATCTTAGCTTTAAGCTTAGAACAAGCTCAATACCGACTGAGCAGATTGAGATGCCAAAGCCAAAGAGTTAATAGCCAATTGTTGGCGAGTTTGCAATGCCAAGTAGTTAGCTGACTCTTCGTTCATATCGGCCAATACCAAGTTATCTGAACCGGTTTCTAATACGTCAATCAAAGCCTCAGTGAAGTTTTGACGGGTTTCGATAATCGCGAAATTGTTACCCATAACTGAAGAGTAATCACGAAGATAATCAACAGCTTTACCGATAGCATCCAAGCTGGTATTAACGTCGGCAGCGGTGCTCCAAGCAGCAGTAGTAAATCCTACAGCAGCCATTTTAGCAACAACATCATCACCTTGAACATCCAATTTATTGGTACGTCCCTCGTTAAACATAACGGTTAATTTACCGCCTTTTAACAAGTTGATACCTTGGTAAGATGAGTCAGCTGCCAATTTACCAATTTCACCGACGATGGCGTTAAATTGATCTTTATATTCAGCCAATTGTGTAGCATATCCGGTAGCACTGGTATCAAGTGCAAACGCAGAGTTAGCAACTGATTTAGCTTGTTCAATAAAGGAAGTTATGGCTTCAATACCTTCGTTAGCGGCTTGAATGGTTTGAACACCTTGTCCCATACTATCCAACAAAGAATCCAAGTCGGATGCACGGTTGGTCAAAGCACGTGATTGATAGAAGCTCGAAGCATTATCAATCGCCGAGTTAACCTTTTTACCGGTTGACAGGCGGGTTTGAGTGGTGTCCATTTGACCTTGAATAGCTTTCAAAGAAGCTAAGTTAGAACGCATACTAGCGGTTAATGTAATATTAGACATGGCTTTTCTCCCATAAATAAGTTAAATACTTTCACAATTCTAAGTGGTGCTTGATATTAACACTACAGGATTATTATAACACATTTTTAACTTTTTTGCCAAACAAAAAAAATCCTAAAAATTTTATTTAATTTCAATATGTTAAATCACAAAAAAACTTTTTTAAAACTACAAAATTATACTAATGGTTTTATTAATAACGGTATTTTATTACCGCGTAAGGTAATATATTACCAAATATGCGAGTCGCCGGCGTTTTTCATCTAGTAGAAAAAATACTAAAAAATATTACTTTATATCTTAACAATAGGGGATAAATTATGCTTTGGATTATCAACGGGTTGATTTACGGATTCTTTATGGCGCTATATACCATAGTTAATCAAAAACGCCACTTAAACGGTTATGTTTTGGGAGTATGGCGCGGTTTCGGCATAGCATTATTATTTTTGCCTTTTTTGTTATATATCCCCTTGCCTGCGAACTTAAACAGTTGGGAACTTCTTCTGGCACAAGGAATTTTAATCGGTATTTATGATTCGCATATATTTTTTGCTTCTGCCCGTTATGGAGCAATTTTAACCTCGCGCCTGCTGGTTTTAAGTGTGTTGCTGACATTGGCAGTATGGTGGATATTAACTCCGCAACGTTTTGATTCTCTGATAAAACAACCGGAACTTTTTATGACTTTATTACTTTGTATAAGCGGATTTTGTTTGTGTTACTGGTTTATGATGAAAAGCAAAGTTTCACGACAAGCCCTAATTTATATGGCACCGGCGATTATGGCTCTGGCGGCAATGAGTATTTTAACCAAAGAAATAGCTTTGATGGGAGGCGTTGCTGTATGGAATAATATCATATATTATTTAGTGTTTTCGACTTTGGTATCCGGAATATACAATTTAATTTGCTTATTAATTACCTCAAAAACAACTGTTTCTCTTTATAAAATGTTATTTGCACCCAATGTAATAAAAACCGGTATCTATATTGTAGGATTTTCTTGTGCCTTGATTACAGCTAAAACTTTAGCTATGCGGTTAGCGCCTAATCCGGCTTATGTGGTAACCTTGCTGTTGACGGCTCCGATTTTTGCGCAACTGTTAAATGATGATGGTCATAAATTTGACCATAATAATGACCGTGCCGGTTTTTCAATGATATTCTTTTTAATATTGTTGATGATAGTAACTGCCGGCGGTTTTGGCATAACCGATTAGGGAACAAGCGATGATATCAGATAATCAAGGACCAAAAATCCCTTTGGCGTTGCTTTGAGATTATCTTTAGTTTCGGCTAAAAGCCCCTGCTCTATCATAGACTTTTTAAAATTCTGATTGATATATTCATCAAAATTACACCCGCAACATTGCTTAAAATCGGCTTTATTAATACCTTGAGTTAACCGCAACCCCATAATAATAAGCTCCTCGGCACGCTCTTTTGAGGTTAGCTCTTCAAGTTGCAATTTATCAGTTTGAGCATAAATTTTATTTTTAAGGCGCAATCTGCCGTGAGCTGACGGGCCGATACCGATATAATCACCGCCCTGCCAATAAATCTGATTATGAACGCTTTCATAACTTGTTAGAGCATAGTTAGACACCTCATAACGCTGATAACCTTGAGGAAGCAAAAAATCAGCGGTAAATTGATATAATTCGGCAGCCTCATCCTCAACCATAGGTTTAATATTTTTGCGGGCAAAAACTGTGCCCTCTTCGATAGTGAGCTGATAAAGTGAGAGATGCTTGAGTCCTAATGAGCAGATTTTCTCAAGTTGTTTGTCCCATGATGTTAAAGTTTGCATTGGCAAAGCATACATCAAATCAACCGAGTGATTATCAAAATTATTTAAGACCTCATCTATGGCGGCAAGAGCCTGACCGGCATTATGCGTGCGCCCCAAAAACTTGAGCTCGGTATCATCTAATGATTGCACCCCTAAAGACAAACGATTAATTCCCGCATTATGCAGATTAAAAAATAAATCCGTTTCATTAGTGTTGGGGTTTGCTTCAAGCGTAATTTCGCAAAGTTTATCAATTCCCCATAGTTTATCAATTTGGTTTAAAATTTTTGCGATATTTTCCGATTTTATCAAAGACGGAGTGCCGCCGCCGAAAAACACCGATTTAATACGGCGTTTTCCCAGCATATCTTTATATTGCTCTAATTGGCGCAAATAGCCGGCAATAATTTCATCTTGGTTGATTTGTTTGGCAATGCGAGAGAAAAAATCGCAATAAGGGCATTTGCTTTTGCAATAAGGCCAATGCAAATAAATGCCCAAATTGTCCATAATACGTCCTTACAAAATAAACTTAGATAAATCGGAGGCGGAAGTATATTTAGATAATTTTTCCTCAACCATCGCTGGAGTTACGGTCAAACTCTCACCGGACTTATCCGCGGCAGTAAAACTGATATCTTCGAGCAAAATTTCTAATACCGTATGCAACCTGCGCGCGCCGATATTTTCAACATTTTCATTAATGGCAACGGCAATATCGGCAATTTTATCAATTGCTTGAGGCTCAAAAGACAGCTTAAAATTCTCGGTTGCAAGTAAAGCTTCATATTGCTCTATCAAATTGGCTTCCGGTTCGGTTAAGATACGTACAAAGTCATTGTGGCTTAACGCATTAAGCTCAACGCGGATAGGTAAACGTCCTTGGAGTTCGGGCAACATATCCGACGGCTTGGCCAAATGAAATGCACCGGAGCAGATAAATAAAATATGATCGGTTTTAACCGCGCCATACTTGGTGGTAACAGTAGTTCCCTCTATTAAAGGCAACAAATCGCGTTGCACGCCCTCTCTTGATACATCACCTCTGGTGCCCTCGGATTTGCCGGTAATTTTATCAATTTCATCAATAAAGACAATACCGTCATTTTCCACTGATTTGATTGCCACTTCAGTGATATTGTCATCATCAAGCAATTTATCGCATTCTTCATCAACTAAAATTTTATAGGCATCAGCGACTTTGAGCTTGCGAATTTTATATTTTTGTGCCGAAGGACCAAGCAAATCGCCTAGACTTATCATTCCCATTGAGGCACCGGGCATTCCGGGGATATCAATTGATGACATTTGCCCCGAAGAATTATCCAATAGTGATATTTCGACCTCGCGATCGTCAATTTGATGATTGCGCAACATCTCTAAAAATTTGGACTTAGTATCATCGCCGGAATTTTCACCCACTAATGCCTCAATAATACGCTTTTCGGCAGCGCTTTCGGCCTTAGCACAAACGCTTTTGCGCTTTTGTTTGCGGGTTTGATGAATGGCAATTTCCACCAAATCGCGGATAATACTTTCGACATCTCTCCCGACATAACCGATTTCGGTAAATTTGGTGGCTTCAACCTTGATAAACGGGGCTTTGGCTAATTTGGCCAAACGGCGTGATATTTCGGTTTTGCCCACACCGGTAGGACCTACCATCAAGATATTCTTGGGCACAATTTCATCACGCAATTTCTCAGGTAACTGCATACGACGCCAGCGATTGCGCAAAGCAACGGCGACAGCCTTTTTGGCGGCCTCTTGACCAATGATATATTTATCGAGTTCGGAAACAATTTCACGAGGTGAAAAATTAGTCATTTTTAATACTTTCAATAATTACATTGTGGTTGGTATAAACATCAATATCGCCGGCAATTTTCATAGCTTTAGCGGCAACATCGGTTAAACTTAAGCCCTCAATATCATACAAGGCTTTGGCTGCTGACATAGCGTAATTACCGCCAGAGCCGATACCGATAATGCCATCATCAGGTTCCATAACCTCGCCCGTGCCCGAGATTACCAATGATGTCTCTTTATCGGCCACAATCATAAAGGCCTGCAATTGGCGCAAATATTTATCCATACGCCAATCTTTAGCCAGCTCTACAGCGGCACGTTTGAGCTGGTTGGAGTGTTTTTCCAATTTGGCTTCAAGCCGCTCAATCAAGGTTATGCCATCAGCGGCGGCACCGGCAAATCCGGCAATAATATTGCCATTGCCGATACGGCGCACTTTTACGGAATGGGATTTGAAAACGATTGCTTCGCCCAAAGTAGCCTGTCCGTCACCGGCCATTACTACTTCGCCGTCACGGCGCATACAAAGAATGGTTGTCATCTGTTTACCTTAAAAAAATTAAACCTGTTTCTTATTTAGGGAAAAATATCGTTTAATGCAAGGATTAAAACAAAAAATACTTGCAAAAAAAAAATATTTATTTTATAATGTGTGTAATATGTAAAACGTTGAATGTTTTTTTACATAACGCCTTAGCGGTTTTTTAAGAGAATCTGAGATGTCGCTTTAGGTTTGTATATAGGAAACGATAATTAAGGAGTTTTTCGATGATAAAATCATTCGAATTTTGCTTGGTAGGGACAATTATGTTTGGTTTGCCTTTGAGTGTGAGTGCGACCACTTATACCCCGACTTCTACCAGACCTACTTGTGCTTCAATGGGGTACGTATCGACTGCAGAGGAATGTGTCGGATATACCAAAATTCGTTGCCCGTTTAATGAAGATGCCTATTTTTGCGGTAAGAGCGGCACTACTACAATTAGAGGTGATAATTTTAACTGCGCGGATAGAAGCGGTAAACTAACGGCAACATATTGCACTGAATTAGGCTATAACAGAAAAGCTGCTCAATGTACTGGTTATGAAGCCTTGCCTTGCCCGTTTGATTCAAACTTCGTCTTTTGCGGAGTTAATGGTTGTAGTGATGATGGTTTTACTTATTCCACTTTGGAAGCTTGTAAAGCTGCTTGCGCTACTTGTAGTCCGTGTCCGTCTAACAGCTATTATAATACTACTAATTACAAAGGCACCAATTGTCCTACCCAAGGCACCTGCTCTGCCGGTATGGTTTTGTATTCCAACAACAAATGCTATAGCTCCAATGCCAGTGTAACTTTGGCTGATGGTTCCAAACCGGTCGGGGTAATGATTTCTAATACTTTAGCGATTGACCTGTTGGAAACCCAGTCCGGAGGTGTTGCATATAATACATGGAGTTCCGGCACTAATTTACACGGTACCGGTTCGACTTGGTCTCCCGGCAATTGGACAGCTCTAAGATCGCTCTTTGTGAGCGACTATTCAAGCTCTTTCCAACGCAATACTACCACAATATATACTGCACCTGATGCTGTGGCTTGTACTTCTAGTTGGTGCAGTCACTTAAACAGCGCCGGATATTCTGGAAACTGGTTTTTGCCATCATATGGTGATATAACTACATGGAAAAATAATGTTTCAGCTTATATTACCGGTATGGGAAGAGCCGGAAAATCTACTTCGATAACCTCTGCAGATTCTAATATAATCAACAAAACCGGATACCGTGCATATTATGTAACTGAGAATTGTTCGTGTTCTCATCTTGACACCAGTTATGGAACTAACGGTTGCGATGGCAGTGGTTGTGCTTATACATGGAATGCCGGCGGTGTGTATTGGCATGCCTATTATGATTCTTCTAATCTGGCTGCAACTTACAAACGCTGTATGCGTGTTGTTAACAGCTCATCGGCATCAAGTTGCTCCGACACATCAACTGTAACTTTCTCAAGCAAATATTGCCAAGGCTCCCAATGTATAACCGTAAGTGGCGGTAGCGGTGGCGATGTAGTTATCGAACCGATAATACCATAGCATTAAAGGAGTAATGATGATGAAAAAGCATTTATTATATATATCAACGATTATTGCTGT
>ERZ842401.5478-NODE-5478-length-14056-cov-14.502250_pt1 | contig 14056 bp, 20 predicted proteins | sample MGYA00521270_ERZ842401 | MGnify/ENA primary metagenome ERZ842401 (study PRJEB31892, sample SAMEA3878208) | bioreactor metagenome | biome: Moose rumen | place: Sweden | collected 2011-10 | study: EMG produced TPA metagenomics assembly of the PRJEB12797 data set... | reverse complement strand
CACCAGACTCCTGCGCAAAACCGGCACCACTTCGCAAAAGGATTTGCTCCTGCTGTTGTACGAAAAGCAGGGAAAATAAAAACCCCAGACTGGTTCCCGCAAGTCCTTACGTAAACAAAGAAGCAGAGGAAGTAGGCGAGGAGCTATTAAGAATTTACCACAAAAGGCGGACAACTGACTATTTCGAGTCAGCAGTCCGCCTTTATTATTAGGGGCTGTCAAATAACATGTCCCTTTCGACTTACTACATCCTTATTCAAATTGAAACGAAAATTTTCTCCCTGGTGTAATGTATTTGAGCATAAAAAGTTCACACTCACTGACCCTACCGACCACGTTAACACGCTTATCGGCGGGCTGGGATTTTTTGATGATTTCCAGTTCGCCCATATAGCGCAGGTAATCCTTGTTGTCAATGGTAATGGCACCGCGCCGCCGTTCCTTATTGCGTTCCGGCTCTACGGTTCCCTGCAGGAGGCCCCGGCTTTCCTGTGCGCGGATGGCATCACGGGCTTCATCCTCACGCGCTGTGAAGGTATGGTTCAGCAGTTCCTGCTGAATTTTATCGCCCGTGAGCAGTTGGGCTTCTACAACCACTTTATCCTCGTGCAGTTTCCCCACCGTTGCCAATTCCTCCGGCAGTGGCAGACTGTCGCTAAAGAATACGGAGTCCACACCGAGCGCCGCCAGATGCCGTGCCGCCCGGTTCGTATGCCAAAGGCGGTGCGCCTCCAGGGTAGGCAGACCTTCAAAGAGCGGCCCCCGCTGTTTTCCCTGACTTGGCACGAAAGCTCCCACCTTGATGCCATATTGCTTGAGCAGGTTATTTTTCTTACACAGGGCCGCTTCACTAAGTCCCGTTCCCCGCCGGGGATAGAAGTTATGCAGCGCATCCATATGGGAAAAATCTGCCCCGGCTGCCTGCAGCTCGGACAAAACCTTTTCCGTAATGGTGCTGGCGTTTAACTGCAGACGGATGCCCAGTTCATTATGACTGAATTCCGCAATCTGCGCCGCCTCATAACCATAATCGAGCCGCAGGGTGGTAATGCCCAACTGCCGAAAAGTTGACATGTCAAATTTCGGCATATCGAGCAGGGAAAGTGTCCGTGGCGAAACATCCGAGATAATCTCCATGTCCTGTTTTCTCGCCGCTGCCAGAAGCGTGGCCAGTTCTTTTTTCAAAACCGCCACATCGGTTTCCGGAATATGCAGGGAGGTAAAGACCCGGCGAATACCGCACCTAGCCGCCTGCTCAAGAAGCTGCAGATTTTCTGTCAGCGTATTGTCCAATCCGGGATAAAGGGAAATACCATTTTCCATCTGCTTACCTCCTGCTCTTTAAGGCCTGGGCCAGATGGCCGTCAGCTTCAGCAAGTGCCGTCTTTCCTTCCACATAATCCGTCCCGGTGAGGTGGATAAAGATTGCCAGTTTGGCATTGCCTTTCGCTTCTGCAAGTGCCGCTATGCTTTCTTCCCGGCTGCAGCCCGTGGCTTCCATAACGATATTTTTCGCGCGCTCCTCCAGTTTCTTGTTGGAGGTTTTGACATCCACCATCAGATTTCCGTAGACCTTGCCGAGTTTAATCATGGTACCTGTGGAGAGCATATTGAGCACAAGTTTTTGCGCCGTACCGGCTTTCATACGGGTAGAACCCGTCACGACTTCTGCCCCCGTCACGGGCAGCAGGGCAATGTCCGCTTCTTCGGCAATCGCGGCATTGGCCGAGCACGCCAGCGCAATCGTTGCTGCACCGAGTTTACGGGCATATTGCAGACCACCAATCACATAGGGCGTACGGCCAGAGGCGGCAATGCCCACCAGCACATCAGCGGCAGTAAAACCTCTGTCCGCCAAATCCTGACAGGCAAGTTCGCCATTATCCTCGGCCCCCTCCTGTGCCTTAAAGATGGCCGGTGTGCCGCCCGCGATAACGCCCTGCACCAGTTCCGGCTCTACGCCATAGGTAGGCGGACACTCCGACGCGTCCAAAATTCCCAGCCGCCCCGAAGTCCCGGCTCCCAGATAGAAAAGACGTCCGCCTCGGGCCAGCCTGTCTGTGATGATATCCACAGCCCGGGCTATTTCCGGCAGAATTTTTTCGACCGCCAACGCTACCTTCTGGTCCTCACCGTTGACGATTTTTACCATCTCCAGCGTCGGCTGTTCGTCGATATGGGCGCTCAGCGGATTGCGCCGTTCGGTACTAATTTTTCGCAAGTCCAGCATGAAAAATTTACGACTCCTTTTCTTCTTCCGGGTCATCAAAGCCCAGCAAATATGTGGCAATAAAGCCGACAATATAAGCAACCAGTACCCCCAGCAGATAAATGGGGATATTATTGGTAGTACCTGCCAGCGGCAGACCGGAAATGCCCATGGCGGACGCGCCTACCATAAAATGTGCCTGTACCGCGCCGCCAAAAGCACCGCCAATGCACGCCCCGACAAAGGGACGGCCTAAAGGCAGGGTGACACCATATATCAAAGGCTCCCCTACGCCCATCATGCCGATGGGCAAAGCCGAGGCCACTGTCTTTTTTAAGAATTTATTTTTGCTCTTGATGTAGACAGCCGCTGCCGCACCGACCTGACCGGCACCGGCCATAGCCAGAATAGGCAGCAGAATCGTCACGCCGTACTGCGAAATCAAATCAGCATGTATAGGCGTCATTGCCTGATGAATTCCCATCATGACCATCGGCAGCCACATACCGCCCAGCACCAGGCCCACCAAGGCACCGCCTGAGCCTACTGCGCCCGTAGCCGCTGCGCCGATGGCTGCGGAAATCACGCCCCCCAAGGGCTGCAGAACAAAAACCGCCGCCACGCCGGCCAGCAAAAACGTCAGCAAGGGCGTCACAAACAAGTCCAGCACCGTGGGAATTACGCGGTGCAGACGCTTTTCCAGCCATGCGCCGATAAAGGCCACCAGCACCACCGCGATAACACCGCCCCGTCCGGGAACGAGTTTGCTGCCATCAAAGACAACATTAGCCAGTCCCGGATGGCTGATTAAGGCCGCCAGGGCACCGCCCAAAATCGGTGTACCGCCAAAGACCTTGGCCGCATTATAGCCGACAAAGAGATTCATGCCCCAGAATACGGAATTGCCGGCCACGGCCAGCAGCTGCCAAAGCGGCGACGTGGTTATATCCGGCCAGATTTTAGCCGCTACGCCCAGTATCCCCGTTAAGAGACCGCAGGCAATAAAGCCCGGAATCAAGGGCACAAAAATCCCGGCAATCTTTTTTAGCAGCAGTTTGCCCGGCGTGGCATTGCGCTCCCGAATCTGTTGATGCAGTTCCTTGCCGTCACCGATTTTCGGCTTGCCAGCCTTGCTGCCCAGCAATTCATTAACCGTTGTAGTCACCTGCGCTGCCGTGCCCGGCCCTAAAATAATTTGCAGTTCCTCACCGGAGTCATTGATGCCCATGACGCCAGGCACCTGCTTGATGTTATTCAGCAGTGTATCATTCTTCTGCCGCAGCTGCACACGCAGTCTGGTCATGCAGTTATATGCCGAAATAATATTCTTATTTCCACCTAATACCGCATAAAGCTGTTTACCCAATTCTTCACTCTTCATCTTTTCCATCCCCCTTAAAACCTTTCCGGCCAGCAACGATGTAAATATTCTCCCAGACGCTTTTCCTGACCATTTTCACTGGGCTGATAGTAATGCGCATTTTTTATTTCCTGCGGCAGATAAGCCTGCTGGGTAAAATGCCCCGGATAGTCATGCGGATAAATATATTCCGTGCCGTGCCCCAATTTTTCTGCGCCCTTGTAGTGAGCATCACGCAGATGTATGGGCACAGCGCCGCAGTTTTTGTGCTTCACATCGCGCATGGCGGCAAAGATGCCCTCACAGGCAGCATTGCTCTTGGGGGCTGAAGCGATATAGGTAACCGCCTGTCCCAAAGTAATCTGCGCCTCAGGCATGCCCACAAACTGCACGGCATTTGCCGCATTCATGGCCACCACCAGCGCCATGGGGTCAGCATTGCCCACATCCTCCGAGGCACAAATCACAATGCGCCGGGCGATGAACTTCACATCTTCCCCGGCAGCCAGCATTCTGGCCAGATAATGCAGCGCCGCATCAGGGTCGCTGCCGCGCATGCTCTTGATAAACGCCGACACCGTATCATAGTGATTGTCGCCCTTTTTATCATAGCGCTGGACACGCTGGCCGAGGATTTCCTGCACCATGTCCAATGTAATCTCACCGCCTGTCAAAGGCAGCATACTGGCTGTACCCTCCAGAATATTCAGCGCCATCCGGGCATCACCGCCAGCCATCTGCGCCATAGCCAGCATGACTTCATCACTGATGGCAATATCCTGATTGCCAAGGCCCCTTTCCTTATCCGTCAAAGCCTGCCGCAAAATCCTGACCAGCTGCCCGTCGGTGAGCTGATAAAGACGCACAATCCGCACCCTTGACAGCAGCGCATGATTTACCTCAAAGAAGGGATTTTCCGTAGTCGCCCCAATGAGGATCAGCCGTCCGTCCTCTACATAGGGCAGCAGCACATCCTGCTGGCTCTTATTGAAACGGTGTATTTCGTCGATAAACACAATCGTGCGTTTTTGATAAAACTTCCGCGCCTCATCAGCGTCCTTGACAATCTGCCGGATATCAGCAATGCCGGCCGCCACGGCATTTAACTTTCTGAACTCACTGCCGGTCATCCCGGCTATCATCTGCGCCAGCGTGGTTTTCCCCGTGCTGGGAGGGCCGTAGAAAATCATAGAGGATATCTGGTCTTTCTCAATCATCTGCCGCAGGAAGCGTCCGCCCCCCACGGCTTCCTGCTGGCCGATAAACTCCTGAAAATTTCTTGGGCGCATTCTTTGTGCCAGCGGTGCAAAACGCCAGCCAGCCGCGGATGGTTCCTGACCGGCTGCTGCGGCAAATAAATCCATTTCCTGTTCCATACTAAACACCTGTTCCCGTAGAACCAAAACCGCCCTGCCGCGCGGCACCCTCTCCGGCCTTATCATTATCAGCCGTGAGATACGTCAGAAAAATCCCCTGAGCAATGCGTTCACCCTTGTTGATGGTAAAATCTGCTTTGCCTAAATTGGTCAGCGCTACCATAATATGTCCCTCATTGCCGGGATTGTCATAATAATCCGCATCAATTATGCCCACACTGTTGCTGAGCAGCAGGCCATGCTTCACCGCCATGCTGGAACGGATGTTTAATGTCAGCACTTCCCCGGGCTGCATATAGGCTTTCAGACCGGTGGGCACCAGCGCCATTTCCCCCTGCTTAATAACCATTTCAGCTGCCGCCTCAATATCATAACCGGCACTGGCCGCAGTCCTGCGCCGGGGAAGATTTATCCCCTGCCCCTGCCAGTCCGATACTATTTCAAAACCTCGCAAACCCATAAACAGCTCCTTTTCTTTCTGCGAAATAAAAAGCCCTCCCCTTAGGGGAAGGCTCTATCACATTCTTTTAAGCATCTTCCTTGTCGTCACTGAACCTTACAGCCTTAGCCGGCGTAATGGTGGAAATAGCGTGTTTATATACCATCTGCTGCTTTCCCAGTACATCAAGAACCACCGTAAAATTGTCAAAGCCCTTTACATTCCCTTTGATTTGAAAACCATTGACTAAATGAATGGTTACGGGTACATTTTCCTTGCGTACCTGATTGAGAAATGTATCCTGCAGATTTATAACTTTCGTTGGCATAAGAACCCCTCCATAGTCTTGCGATACTATTAAAATATTCACCTTTCAGCGGAAAAATCCTGCCACATCCTGCAAAACATTTTGCAGCAGCTCCGCCGCTGTCATTTCATCAGCCATGTACCAGTTTATATAGGGCATTTTCCGATACCAGGTAAGCTGCCGCTTGGCAAAATGGCGCGTGCTTTTCTTTATAAGCTCCACCGCCTCTTCCCTGGTCATTTCTCCGGCCAGATATGCCGCCGTCTCCTTGTAACCGATGCCCTGCATGGCCTGCATATCACGGGTCACGCCGCCTGCCAAAAGGTTCCGCACCTCGTTCTCCAGCCCGGCGGCAAACATCAGTTCCACCCGTTTATTTATCCGTTCATAAAGGCCCTGACGCTCACGATTAAGCCCCACGACATAAACATCGTAGCACAAATCAAAAGCGCTGTCACTACTGTATTCCCTCTGCCGGGAAATCTGCTCACCGCCAAAGTGCGCGACTTCCAAAGCGCGAATCACCCGGCGCAAATTATGGGCATGAATGCGTTCCGCTGCCTCCGGGTCAGCCTCTCTCAGCAGTCCATGGACATATTCCCGTCCCTTTTCCTCAGCCAGCGCTGTCAGCTGCGCCCGGTATTCGCTGTGGTCAGAGGTTTCGTTAAAGGCATAGCCTTCCAGCAGGGCCTTGATATACAGACCCGTACCACCGGCAATAACAGGGATTTTCCCCTGACAGTTCAGCGCGTGGATAAGCCGCCTGGCCTCCCTGACAAAATCCGTGACATTAAAGCGCTCCTCAGGCTCCAGATTGTCAATCAGATGATGGCAGATTCCCTGCCTTTCCTCTGCCGTGGGCTTGGCCGAACCAATGTCAAAGCCCCGATAAAAGAGCATGGAGTCCCCGGAAATAATCTCCGTCTGTAATTTTTGGGCCAGCGCGATGGACAAATCAGTTTTCCCCACCGCCGTAGGCCCCAGTATAACGATTAGTCTTTCCTTATTGGTCATGCTTCCAGCTTAAGGGTAGCCCCGGGTTCCACGATATGAACCTCTGCCCGGGACATAGCCTCTGTAATCTCCTTATAGTGACGCACATCCTGATTGATAATCGGCCATGTATTGTAATGCACGGGAATGACATGGCGCGTATTTAGAAGCTGCGCCGCCAGCGCCGCATCCTCCAGCCCCATGGTGTAATTATCCCCCACCGGCAAAATGGCGTAATCCAAATCATCCTTTTTGCCGATTAACTGCATATCTGTAAACAGCGCCGTATCGCCGGCAAAATAAATCTTTAAATCGCCCATGTAAATGACATAACCGCAGGCAATGCCGCCTGGCACGCCGCTGCTGTGCTGGGCCAGCGTCATCCGCACCTTGCCAAAGGGCAAGTTCAAAGAACCGCCGAGATTCATCGGGTGCTGCTTAAGCCCCGGTACACGTTCATCGCAGAGTCCGAGCACCTCTGGTATCCCCACCAATGCGGCACCAGTTCTGGCTGCAATCTCCGGCGCATCGCCCAGGTGGTCGCCATGGGCATGCGTTATCAAAATGTAATCCGCTTCCACATCTTCCACTTTGGCCGTGGCTTTCGGATTCCCCGTCAAAAAAGGGTCACACAGCACCTTGTACTGCCCATCGTCCAACAAGAAACAAGCATGCCCATAGTAAGTGAAACTGACCATCACTTCTCCACTCCTCTCTGAATCTTCATTTGCCCCTTATTATCTGTCATGTTATGCTATACTTGTAATTATATCACAAATCAGAGGTAATTGTTTATGAACATATCAAGTCCGGGACTAAATCTGCCCCAGCTGTCAATTCACGGCGAAAAATACAATACTGCCCCCTGGCTGCTGCTTACCGGCGGACGCCCACCGGCAGCGGATTGGCTGAAAGAGCTCCCCTTCTGTGAAAAAATCTTTGCCGCCGACCACGGCCTTGACTGCTGCCGGCAAAACCATCTCCGTCCCGATTATATTTTAGGTGACGGAGACAGCGCTGCCCCCGGCACATGGAACTGGGGCAAAAGTCTGGGCGTCCCTGTCGCCGAATTTCCTGCTGCCAAGGATTTAACGGATACGCAGCTGGCTCTGTCCAAAATGAAAAAGGCACCGCTTATCCTCATAACCGGTGCCTTTGGCGGCCGCTTTGACCACCTGTACAGTCTTATGTTTTCCTGCGCCAGCGAAAGTGTTCCCTGCCTTCTCATAGACGAGCAGGAATTTATTTGCTTTGTAAAAGCCGGCGAGCACATCTCTTTACAGTTCAGGCAGCGGCCTCTGGCAATTTCCCTGCTGCCCTTCACCAGCCGCTGCACCGGCGTCACCATCGGCAATGTACGCTGGCCATTAAAGAACGCGGAACTTACGCAAAGTTTTCCCAATGCCATCAGCAATGAACTTCTGCCCGGCATATCAGCTTTAAGCCTATCCGTTGAACAGGGGATTTTGGGCTTTTACGCCCATTGGCAGGTTTAAAACTGCCGCTGCCGCAGGGCCTCATAGAGAACTATTGCCGCCGACATGCCCACATTCAGGGACTCAGCCTGACCATACATGGGGATATATGTCTTTTGCGCCCCCGACAATACCGTCTCTGACACGCCATGGCCCTCATTGCCCAGCACGATGGCCGTTCCCAGGCGAAAATCACGTTCAAAATGCGGTGTTGCCGTTTCATCCAAAGCCGTCGCCACAAGCTGCAGACCGCTGGTTTCGCTGAATTTCAACAGTTCCTCCGGTGCCACGCCAGCATACAGAGGCACATGGAAAAGACTTCCCATGGTGGAACGCACCACCTTGTCAGAAAATACGTCCACGGAACCTTTCAGCAAAATAACACCGCTGGCTCCCACGGCATCAGCCGTGCGGATAATGGTTCCGGCATTGCCGGGGTCCTGTACCCCATCCATCACCACATACAAAGGCGCATCTCCCTCTGCCCGTTCCGGCAGGGGGAGATTTTTTGACGCCATTACCAGCAAAATCCCTTGGGGCGTCTCTGTCCCAGAGGCCTTGGCAAAGACATTTTCCGGCACTTCATACAGGGGGCAGCCATTCAATTCCAGCTGCGCCGTCAAAGCCCTGCCCCGTTCCTGACTTGTCAATTGACGGGTCAACAGTCCATAGCTGATTTGCCAGTCTCCTGCCGCAGCCATCTCACATAGCCGCAAGCCCTCTGCCACAAACAGGCCATTTTTATCACGCTGCTTGCGCTGTTTCAAGGCTATAGCCAGCTTTACTTTCTTATTGGCAGGACTGTCTATATGTTCCATTTCCCCATCACCTCTTCTAAACACATGTCTATACGTTAAAGAAGCCCTCCCATAACGGGAAGGCTTCTTTGCAAACCATCTTAATCAGAGGTTTTCTTTAGCAACAGCAACAAGCTGAGCAAAGGCTTTCTCATCGGAAACAGCCAAATCAGCCAGCATCTTGCGATTTACTTCAACACCGGCTTTGGTGAGGCCGCAAACGAGACGGCTGTAGGAAATGCCGTTGATACGGGCAGCAGCATTGATACGGGCAATCCAGAGACGACGGAAGTTGCCCTTCTTTGCACGGCGGTCACGGCGTGCATAGTAGAGAGCCTTCATTACGGTCTCGTTGGCTTTCTTAAACTGTTTGCTCTTGGAACCTTTGTAACCCTTAGCGAGTTTCAGGATTTTCTTATGACGTCTATGTGCAGTCACGCCTACTTTTACTCTTGGCATGGTTTCATCCTCCTAAAAATTCAAAATAACGATGGATTTTCGATTAAATTAAGCGTAAGGAAGCATTCTCTTTACGCGGCCGAAATCAGCAGCGGTAACCATAGCAGCTTTACGCAGGTTACGCTTACGCTTCGGAGACTTCTTCTCCAGAATGTGGCTCTTGAAAGCCTTGTTACGTTTAAAGTTTTCACCGCTACCAGTCATGGTAAAGCGTTTAGCAGCTGCTCTGCGAGTCTTAATCTTTGGCATTACATTTTCCTCCTTAAATCGGTCCCGCAATAATCAAATAGATTATTGCGCAGGCTGTTTGGTTTTCGATGCTTTCTGCACCTTCGGTGCAACAATCATCGTCATATTTTTTCCTTCAAGTTTGGCATTGCGTTCAATGGAAACACGGTCGCCAAGGGCTTCTGCCACACGGCCAAGGACTTCTTTGCCCAGTTCCGGATGCGAAAGCTCACGGCCACGGAACATAATCGTCACTTTGACTTTGTTCCCTTCCTCTACGAAACGAAGTGCATTTTTCAACTTGACGTCAAAATCGTGTTGTTCAATGTTGGGGCGAAGTTTCACTTCTTTGATGCTGATGACCTTCTGTTTCTTCTTCGCTTCCTTCTCGCGCTTCTGCTGTTCATAGCGGTACTTACCAAAATCCATGATACGGCAAACCGGCGGCTTGGCCTTCGGCGCAATCTCCACCAGGTCAAGATGCTGTTCTTCAGCCATGCGCAGTGCATCACGCGTAGCCATAATGCCCAGCTGTTCGCCTTCGGCGCTGGTCACACGCACTTCGCGAATACGAATTTCCTCATTGATGCGTAACGATTCTCTGCTAATAATAAAACACCTCCTAATAAAAAATTGTCTTTTATCCAAACAAGAAAGAGGCAGCACAAAGCCACCTCTACAAACTCATGCTATAAACCCGACTGACCTAATCAGCAGGTGAGAAGCGGTGGCTTCTTCTTGTTCACGACTTTGATAGTTTAGCATAGATTTACAGGGCTGTCAAATATTTTTTCAGCCCGTCACGATTATCGCCGCTGCAATGATGACCAGCACAATCCCCTGCACCACGCCTAAGACGCGGTTGAGATTCCGTGTCCTGCTGATAAACCGACGCACCCTGCCGGCACAAATGGCGATAAGGGCGAAGATAATAAAGGCTTGCAGGGCAAACACCGCCCCCAGCAGTGCGATATGCAGCGCCATCTGCTCACTGCCCGTATCCACAAACTGCGGCAGAAAAGCCAAAAAGAACAGCAACACCTTGGGATTGAGGACATTCATCAAAATCCCCCGGCGGTACAAAGCACCATAAGCCAGAGCATCAATATCCTGCCCCAACTCCAAATCACCCTGCTCATGAAAAGCCTGCCATGCCAGATACAACAGATACCCTGCCCCGACAAACTTCAATGCCATAAAAGCCAGCGGTGAGGCCTTGATAAGAGCCGCTGCTCCCAGCATTACCAGTCCTGTATGAAAGACGATACCACTAGCCAGACCGCCGCTGAGCGCTACACCGCTTTTCGCTCCACTGGCCAGACTTTTGGCCAGCAGGTACATATTATCCGGGCCGGGCGCCAAAGTTATCAGCACCGAAGCCGTCAAAAAGTAAATAAACGTGTTAATTTCCATAGATTCCTACTGTCCCATTATTTTACGGGCTTGCCTGCGCTGTTCACTTCCTTTAGGCCATAAATCGCCCCGGCAAAAGCCGCCCCCATAATCCTCGTTTCGTTATCCGGCTGCTTGCTCAGTTCCTGCATGTGAGCGCGGAAAGAATCCTCCATTTTTGCCAGATTGAGGTAAATGGCCAGACTCAGCTTATCCTGCAGATTGGTTGAGGACAAAAATCCTGCCACCAGCTTGCCGCGCATCTTAGGTTTCTCCGCAGCCATCAAAGCATTGGAAATAGCCTTGATAATGGGGTCATGAAATTCGTCCGCGACCTTCCAAGCCGACATGCAGGCTTTCTTGACCTTCACACCATCCCTGACCAGAAAAAAGATAATCAGGGAAGTCATGGCCAGTACGCTTTTATCCGCCGTCGTCCGCTTAGTACACGATTCGTAAATATCTATCGGGTCAGCATCCGTCCGCAAGCCTAATTCTATCGCCTGCGAGATGTCCTCAGCTCCCGGCTTAAAAAACAGCCCTGCCGCCGTCATACAGCCACGGGCGCGTTCCAATGCAGCTTTATCCATGGTAAAATCACCTCAATGGAATATTTCGCCACCAACCGCACCCTTTCCTTTTAATTATTTTTCCCACAGCGGCCTGTTTTTTTCACCAGCGCCAGCAGGCCATGACCAACGGTATTCATCAATCAGCATCCTCGTCCATTGTTTCCAGTAAGAAGCTGACCGGGCGAAAGCCATCGTTGCAGGAAATCAGCGCCGAGCGTGGATTTTTCATCCAGCCATCGTAGAAGTTCTCTGCACCATGAGCCAGCCCCATGACAAAAGGCGACATGGATTCCCATGCACTCTCACACATTCCTTCCGGCCGTTGCCAGCCATTGGCAATGAATACGGCGCCCTCCTCAATATCACAGGCGTTCTCCATGGGATTTTCGTACTTTTCCATCAAATCCTGATAACAGGCCTTCCGCACAGCAGTTATCCGCACCTTTTTCACTGTAACACCTCCACTTGAAAGCTAAATTTAATTTACCATAAAATGTATTACAAATTAACATGCAGATATATAATCACGGCTATCTGCAAAAGCAGAATAAGCGGTACACCATAACGGAATTTTAAGTGCTGCGTCTTATGACGGAAAATCTGCATCGCCAACAGCGCCCCTATGCTGCCGCCAAGCACAGCAAACAGCAGCAGAACTTTCTCCGGCACGCGCCAGCTGCCCAGCTTGGCAAGGAGCTTGTCGCCTCCGTAAACCACCAGTACAACCATGTTGATTATAGCTAAGTACCAGTAAATAACTTCATGCATTGTCATCTAAATCACCCTATCTTTTCCTGCTTCACAATCAGCGCTATGCTCTCGACGTGTATTCTACGTAGCATTATATTATTCCTTCTGTCAATGGCGATTAAACAAATATTTTAGGTACGACAGAATACGATTTTTTCCCATAGTTGGAAAAACACCAAAACATATCAAATCTTAATAAAATATTAGAAAAGTCTCCTGTAATTCACATAATATTCATAGGAGTTGCCTTATTATGAGATGTTAATTAACACTCTTTTGGAATTCATCAAAGCCTAATATACAAAGCAAAAGCCCATACTGGAGTGCTTCCTTCTCCCCAGTATGGGCTCTTTTGATGCCGAGTTCCATTACTTCATTTATTTTCCAAGCTTATATTATGTTCCAGACAATCCTGAACATCCTTATTTTTCTCCCCAAAATGCGGATAGAATACTAAATTACCATTCTCATCCACCCTGCTAAGATGTTTAAGGAAATATCTCGCTATAGTTCCCGTAATCAAGGCAGATATCAAAGTGCCTTCCCGTATGCCTTCAATTCCGCCAAGATATACCAGTGAAATCATAGGGCCAGTGACACAAGACTGACATCATTGACTGTTTTTACCTTGCCGAATTCAATATGAAAACAGCGGGATACAGCGTATACGATTCCTTCTCCGGGGAGCATCAGCACATTGGCGATTCCCTGGACAGCTACGCCAAAGGCAATCAATGTGGTGCTGATAAGCAAAGGCAGCAGCTGTAAAATGTAATTTGTGGGAATTACCCAAGACCACGCCTCCATGAAGAAATCGATAAACCAGGAGAATATCAGGGTTACTGGTATTTGCAGTAACTGAATATTGTCAAAAGCTCTGCGCAGCAATAGGTATTGGCCGAGTACCAGCAGCATGTTTATCGAAAATGTCATCTGTCCCAGCGTAAATGGTGAGGCCAGACTTATGACATATGGAAGGCTGGAAATAGACATTACATACCATTACAAACTATTTCAGATGTTAATTATTAACATCCTTATCGATTTATGATTACGTCTTGATTCCAGTTATGGCATATGGATAACTCTACATCTCCTCAGGCCCCACACTTCAAGTGACTCAAAGTAGTTTCTCCATATGTATGTGCGGGCAATACTCGTCCATATATACATTTCCTTTGGCCTAGAATCCTAAAGCCTCATAAAAGCCTTTCGCTTGAACCTGCGCCGATAGCGATATTTTAGATGCTCCCGTATCCTTAAGGTGCTGGATGGCCATTTCCAGAATTCGCCGTCCCATAGACTGCCCCCGATAGGCTTTTCGCACAGCCATGCGACCAATAATATATTCACCTTTTTCTTCTCCCGGGAAGAACCTACAGCAGCCGACTACATCGGCATCGTTATAGAGCGTCATATGCGTTGCAATATTGTCGATATCATCAAATTCATTTTCAAAGCCCTGCTCAGATACAAACACTTCCTGACGGATTTTTTCCTCATCCTCAATCAGGTGCTCTGAAAATTCAGCGTGTAACATGTTGCCCTCCTGTTATCTCTAAGTTCTGCCAATCTCCGTATAAATCATGCCATGTTTGCCACGTTCTGACCGCATTAGGGAAATATGTTCTATGACCATTTCTCCCTGTGGCGGCTCGACCTCAGGCAAAATCGTCTTGCCGTGATAAGTTGCCTTGCG
>ERZ842401.5477-NODE-5477-length-14056-cov-53.077637_pt1 | contig 14056 bp, 18 predicted proteins | sample MGYA00521270_ERZ842401 | MGnify/ENA primary metagenome ERZ842401 (study PRJEB31892, sample SAMEA3878208) | bioreactor metagenome | biome: Moose rumen | place: Sweden | collected 2011-10 | study: EMG produced TPA metagenomics assembly of the PRJEB12797 data set... | reverse complement strand
GCATACTTGCACCAAGGAAACAGCATACTTGCACCAAGGAAACAGCATACTTGCAGTGTACTGATTTTGGTTAACAGTTTTGTTTGTTATTCCTAACTTGGTTTACACTTCATTGTTTTTATTCCTACGCAGGTTGTCAGTTCGTGACTTTATTCCTGATTCGGTTTACACTATTGTTCTTATTCCTGAGAAGGTTGTCACTCCAAAACCTTTGTCCTAAGACGGTTGTCAATTGGCTTTTCCCGCTATTCCTGTTGTGGTTGTCAGTCATGCCGCACGGCAGGCTGGGTAGGCAGTGCCAGAGCACATTCCGCTCTCCTTGGCAGAATCGGCAGGGGGCTCGATGCCCCCTCCGATTCTTCGGAAGATGCAGCAGGCATTAGCCGTCGCACATCCGTCCCTTGGCGGTGCAAAGGTAGTCATTTTGTTCGAATTGCGCAAGCTTGTTCCTGATTTCGTTGTCAGAAAGGCAGCTCATCGCTTTCTGCTGATACACCGTCACCCTGTCCGTCCAGGAGCAGGGAAACACTTTCCCTCAGGCTGCATTCAGCCTGGGAGAGACTTGCATACAGTTCTTCTTCCCATTCCGTGTCACCGTTTCTTTTTGCTTTGCCGAGTAGTTCGTCAGACTTCTCGATGAAGTCAAGCATACACCTGATCTTGTCAATTAATTCCTTTTTCATGTCCTTGTTTTTTAAATTGTTATACACTTATTTGTCTGTCCCGTTATTGTCTGTGCCCGCCTGTGGCAGCTCATACTTCAGCAGAGGATTGTCATCATGGCCTGTCATCATCTCGTACGGCGTCTTCATGCCGAGAGCCTGATGCGGCCTTGCTGTGTTGTACATGTAGATGGAGTGGCCAATCGAACCTCCACAGGTGATGAAGTCCAGCTCGCCGTTGTTGAAGAGCCAGGAGTTCTTCACCGTGTTGTTCATCCGCTCTGCCAGCGCATTGTGCAGGGGGTCGCCCGTCTGCGTCATGCTGATCTGTGCGTCTATGGCCAAAAGCATCTCCACATATTGCTGCGAGGTGTACTGCACGCCTCGGTCAGAGTGATGGATCAGTTCAGATATGTCGATGCCGAAGGCGGCATAGCACTCGACGGCCATCTTCAGGGCCTGAGCAGGCCCGTCTGTCTCCAGCGTCTCATGGAAGCACCAGCCCACGATGTAGCGGCTGTATGCGTCCGTCAGCAGCGACAGGTAGCCAACCCCCTCGCTGCAATAGACGTAGGTGATGTCTGCCACTACCAGTACGCCTGCACGCTTTGCCACCAGCTTTGGCGTGGTGTTCAGCAGGTCCGGCCAGATGCGGTTGTTGTGGCTGGAGTCCGTCGTCCTGGGCCTGTAGCGCTTCTTTCGCAGCATCAGGCCGTTGGCGCGCAGCACGTCGTAGAAACGGTCGCGGCCAAGGGTAAACTTCACACCGAAGTACTGTCTACAGAGGTCCAGAAGCTCACGGCAGCCAGCCTTGGGCAAGTTGTCCGGAGCACGGATATAGTTGCAGTAGAGCACTACGCTCGTGATGAGCACTGACTCCTCGTCCTCCTTCTCGTCATGCTTGTAGTAGCCCCATCGTGATATGCCAAGCAATCTGCATAGGGGCGCTTTCTTGTACAGACGCACCTCTACGGCAAGGGACGTGATTACTTGGCATCGGATTTTTTTCGGATGGGGATGCCGTAGCGTTCCTCGGCCAGTACAATCATGCGCTCGTAGGCGTCACGAGCCATCTCAGTGCGCTTCAAATCAAGTGACTTGAGGCGCAACTCCTGCTTCAGACGGTCTATTTCCTGAAGCAGTTCTTCCTTGTCTGGATCCTTCTTCATATCCGTTACAGATGCCTGTATTGACAACACAGGCTTGTCTTCGACTGCAAAGGTACGAAGCCAATTTGAAATACAATGCTGAGAAAGACCTTTTTCTTTCTCAAAAGCGTTTTTTGACTTGCCAGAGGACAGATACTCATTCAATAATGCAAGTCTTTTCTCGTCTGTCATTTCCTTAATTTGTCGCATACTGATACACTTTTGAAATTTAAAAAGTGTCAACTTATTCAGTACACGTCACTTGCACCCCCCAAAGGGGCCGTTCCCACGGAGGGAACGGCTTTTCTGCGCCGTGCAGGAAAATTTCTTGCGCCGTGCAGGAAAATTTCTTGCGCCGTGCAAACTATCGGAGTCAAGCAACATCCCTTGAAGCCGTACACACCCATCCGATGTAGTTTCAGTGTAGTTTCAGTGTAGTTTTTGTGTAGTTTTTGTGTAGTTTTATTTTTCATCAAAACACTAATATCCAATGCGTTATATCAAAAATGTAGTTAGTGTAGTTGATATTACATTATTTTTGAGGGTGAAGAAATGAAACGGTATATGTAATTACTGATTCTATTCTCTAACCCAATATTTATTAAAAGACGGTTCTTTTCATGCCCTTTTGTTTACTGGCTGCAAAACTGATCTTTGTATTCCAACATCAACTCGTCAGCCAAATACTCATCACTGCGGCAATGCATATCGGCCACGCCCTCACTGATGAGTTTATACGTGTCAGAATCATAGAAGAAAGCCAAGGCATCCTCAAGCGACAAGCCTGATTCCTTAGCAAAGATAGCCACTATCCTTGCATATTTCAATTGCTTTTATCGGCTGCAAAGGTAGTGCAAACCGAATACAGAGAGCTCGCTCTATGTTGAGGTGCAGCCTACCTTCGCACAGTTTTACGGTGCAAAGTTACAAAAGATTTCTCACATTCCTGCAAAACGAGGCCAAAAGATATAATTGCCGAAAAAAGACCGCCACGACGGACGGGTGCTCTCGTCCTCCACCTCTCTATAACTCTTGGGACGATGTTCACGTAGCATACGCTGGAAGTCCTCTGGAATCCGTTGCATATTCTTACCCCATCCCTCCGCTGCAATAATCAGGTCCTGTTCTGAAGCCCACGCACCAAACAGATCATCATCGTCAATGGTGTGCTTCATGTGCCAGCGTACGTTCTCCATGTTCGGTTTGCACAGACGAGGGTCGCCGTTTAGATACATGTCGTAGTAGGGCACCATCAGTTCATGCAATGCAGCCTCATACTGTTCGCTGTTCCTATCAATAACCCCATACGGGTATGACTCATCCTCCTGCACCCTGTCCGATGCATTACCACCGTCCATCAGTCGTTCCAAGTGGCTGATGACAGTGTTCTGAACGTATTTCCTTATGTCAATTCTTTCTTTCATAAAACCTACAAAAACGGCACCATATAGACAGGCACCATCAGTGTCTCTTCATCTTTTCGTAAATCCTTGGTATAAACCAGATAGCGCCACAACACTTCTGACGAGAACTTCTTACAGAACTCATCAAGCGACACATGGGCCTTATAACCTGACGACTTCACCTCTATCGGACAGAGTTTGCTGCTGCGCGACAGCAGGAAGTCAATCTCGTAGTTGTGCTTGCCGCTGGGTGTCGGCCAGGCATGATAAAACAATTCGTTTCCGCAGGCTTTCAGCATCTGCGCCACCACGTTCTCATACACATAGCCCAAGTCTGCACTCAACTTGTCAGAAAGCAACTTCTGATAGATGACGTTCTCCGTCACGTCCTTGTCCCAGAAAGCCAATGTTATAAATAGGCCCGTATCACCCACGAACATCTTATACTGATTTCTGTCCTTATGCAAGGCCAGACCTACAGACGGGTTGTTAGCATGATAAGCAAAGTTTACGCAGAGGCTGTCCTCCATATCCTCCAGCAGCTCGTCCATGTCCGTCGATTCTGCTGCTCGTCCCAGCACACTCGTCACCTGATAGCGCGAGGCATTCTTCGACAACTCAGAAGGAATAGCCCTGAACAATCGCGAAGCCTTGCCAGAAGGGTCTATCTTGCGAAAGTCATCAGTGTACAGGTCTATAATCTCGCGCTTCGTCTGGTCCACCTCACTCAGATTGTTGGTATCAAGATAGGTGTTTACCGCCTGCGGCATACCACCCACCAGCATATACAGCCGGAAGTCGCGTAACAGTTTTCGCGCCACCTGATCGCCCACAGAGCGGCGACTGTCGAAGGCCTCCTTCAGCAGCGGCACCGTCACCTCGTCACCCAACGCCCAGCGAAACTCCTCGTAGTCCATCGGATACATCGTCAACCGTGTCTCTTCGCTGGGAATGGTGATGCCTTGCGGGTACCCTCCAGAGATACTCAATCTCTGGCCTCCGCCCTTTTTCTTTATCGACAAGAGCGACCCTGTCTCGATGAAGTCATAGCGATGGTCCTTCACCATGTACTTGATGGCCTGGCGCACAAGCGGAGCCTTCTGTATCTCGTCGAAGATAATTACCGACTTGCGCTCCACCAGTTTTACCCGATAGATAAACTGCAACTGGAAAAAGAAGTTGTTCAGGTCGGCAATATTCTTCACCGCCTCCCATACACCCTCTGGCGCATTGGCAAAGTCCACCACGATATACGAGTCATACTCACGTTTGGCAAACTCCTCTGCAATCGTCGATTTGCCTACGCGTCGTGCCCCTTTTATCAGCAGTGCCGTCTTGCCGTCCTTGGTCTGCTTCCAGTTCAGCATCCGCTTATAGAGCTTTCTCTTGAATATGCGATAATCTGCGTCCATTCCTCAAAATGTTTTCTGATTTCGAGGGCAAAATTACACATTTTTGGGCAAATCTCAAAATGTTTTAAGTAGAAAATATGGGTAAATCTCGTTTTTAATCATTATTTCTGTTCCAGTCACGCCGAAAACAGGAAAGTCTCTTTCTCGTTATCCTTGCCAAGCGAATAAAGTTCAAACACAGAGTCCGTGCTTGGATGCCATTCGCCAAACTTTATCGATTCGTCCAGACAGTCGGCATGTAAGAAGAACTCCTCTACAACGATGTTATTCTCCTTGCAGAAAGAGACCACTTCATTCACCAGTTTCAGATGCAGTTCTCCGAATTTCTTGTTGAGTGCTTCATCCTGATGAAGCGGTACTTCGACCAGTCGATTATTTCGACGAAAAAAGTGGCATAATCAATTCCTTTTTAGAAGAATCTTCAAAAAAGACATAAAAACACGCCTCAAAACAGCATTTCCCATCAAAATGTTTGGCTATTCCAAAGAAAAGCAGTACCTTTGCACCAACAGTTCCCGCCACGCCTCCTAACAATGCGTACCACGGCGGGACTTCGTCATTTATAAGGGTATGAGATATAACAAGCAGCCAACAGACATCACGGCTCAGCTTGCCATGCTGAAGCAACGCGGTCTCATCGTCAACGACGAGGACACGGCTTTGAAGCAACTCGCCTCCATCAGCTATTTCCGTCTGGCAAGTTATTGGAAAATCTTCGAGACAGACGAGACCACTCATCAATTTGCCAGCGGCACCCGTCTCGAAGATGTCATTTCGCTATACACATTCGACCGCGAACTGCGTTCCATCATCTTCACCGCCATACAGGACATTGAGGTGGCCTTGCGTACACGCATCATTCATTTCTTCTCCCTGTCACATGGCGCATTCTGGTTTATGGATGCCTCGCAGTTCAACAATCGGAGTATCTTCCAGACCTGCCTCGACAGCATACAAGTAGAACTCGGCGGTTCGAGGATGACTAAATGATACATCCTCGCCCGATTTGACCTTAATATATAATAAAAGGTAAGGGGAAATGGAACAATTTACGAAAAGATTTTGTACCTTTGCACGCAAAAGAACGAGATATGGGACAATTAGCATTTCTACGAATGTTCATCCTGGTGGCAATATCCATCGATGCCAACGACAATCGCCGGCACGTCCACGTGTTCTACAAGGGCAAGCGGCATCAGCGCTCGCTGGCAAAGATTTGGATAGAGGCAAACGGCCAGCAATGTGTTGAGATTGCCGAATCGACCCTCTCGGCGAAGGACAACGAGATGCTTGTCGCCGCCATCAACCGCCACTGGGAGTTTATCAACGAACAGGTGACCAGGGCGTTCAACGGCGAGAAGACCATATCAATCGACATTGAGAAATAAAAGATACAGGAGGACCAGATTATGTGTAAAATGAAAGACGTAAGCGTAGGCATCAAGGACATGGATTTCAAGACGTATCGCGGAAAGATGGTGGTGCGCCTGACCGACGGGCGGACGGTTATCGTGCCCGTGTCGTTCTTTCCCGACATCAAGCAGATGCCCGTGAAGGAGCGCGAGAAGTGGATGGTGCTCGACGACCAGTATTTCACCTTCGAGAACATGACGCGCGTTTACTCTGTGCTCGACTTACTGAAGGCTGCCTAATAGTTCTGAACTAATCCCCCCGACGTGATGCAGAATGCAACGCCACACTCAGACCCCATAAGGTCTGAGAAAGTGTGTGAGACGATAGGATTATTTAACGCGGAAGGGCAGTGCAAGCCGAGCGCAGAGCGGAGCTTGCTCCAGCTATGCCGAGGCGCAGCCTGCCCTCGCCCGACAGGGCAATAATTGGCGACGGCAACGATTTAAGCGGGCGGGGATGATAAGACAGCGCATCCTCGCCCGCTTTTGCCTTAATATATAAAAAAGGTGGGGGGAAATGAGCGATAATTGAAAAAAATGCTTACCTTTGCACTCGAATATTCAACTTAAATACGTATTTAGTTATGAAGACAGGTGACAACGTACTGATTTCGCCCGAGGTGACGCACAAGAGCGACTGGACTCAGGGCACGGTGATAGAAGTGGAGGCCAACCCCTTCGTTGGCACGGTTATCTCTGCCGAGACACCAAGCGGAGAGATTTACTTCGACAAGGAATATCAATTCAAACCAGCCTATTAAAGCCTATGTATGCATTGAGTTTCGACATGAGAATCGCCGACCTCGAAGAGCACTACGGCAACCCGTATCACGGTGCGTACTTCGAGATAAAGCGCACGTTGGCAAAGCATGATTTCTATTGGATACAGGGCAGCACCTACATGACCAACGCCAACAATCTGATTAATCTCTTCAATGCAGTCAACGCGTTGAAAGCCATCGACTGGTTCCGCAAGTCCGTGCGCGACATCCGCGGCTACCGCGTGGAAGAGTGGTCAGACTTCACCGAAAGCGTAAAGAAAGGATAATCCCCCCATCATGCTTATGCCACCGCTCACCTACATACACGCTTCTGAGGCGGCCCGCACGACGGCGGGCGGCAGGGGTGTAGGCGGCGGCAGAATTACCCCCCACAGCCTGTAAATGGCTTAGAACCGACGGAGCAGCGAGAGAAAAGCCAAGCGTGCTTGGGCTTTTCCGAGATTCCCGAGCAAAGCTCGCCTACCCGTTGCCTTTCGCGACGGAGGTCGGCCAACGGCCAACGGAAACGGAGCGAGGACGCCGGATTCCACAAGGCACGTTTGTGTCCCGCTTGCAGCCGCAAGCGGGATGCACCGTTTTTGTCCCCCTTCTCGCTCCCCCCGAGGGGAGAAGAAGCAGGGACGCGCTTTCTGCGTGTGTATATTTCCCCTTCTGTATGACGATAAAACGATAACGAGACAACGATGAACGAATATTACTTCTACGGCCTGGCCGCACTGATGTACCTGACCACCTGCTGGACGTTTGCCGCCGTGCGGTGGTTCCACACCTGCCGCGCCCCCAAGGAGCGGCGCCGCTACATCTGGCCCGACCGCCAACTGCAGGTGCTGCTCTACTGCTGCGCCACGGTGCTGCTGCCCTACGTCGCCAACCCCATGAGCGAGGCGGCGTGGATGCTGGAGAAGACGTACTTCCCCGCCTGCTACTACTTCTACTGCGGACTGCTGCTGCTCTGCTTCTTCGGCACGGTGAAGCAGTGGGCGCAGTGGAAGACCGTCTCGTGGGTGGCTGCCCTGATGGTCATCGCCACGATGCTCGTCCCCGTGCTCAACGCGTGGCTGCCCACGCCGTTGGTCACTGCCGAGGGCATGCGCGTGTGGCGGGTCATCATCGTCGTCGAGAGCATCGTCATGATGGGCTATTCCGGGCTGGCCATGTGGCAGGTGGGCCACTGGATAGACGAGGCCCGCGACGCCAACTACTCCAACCCCGACGACTTCCCCGCCGACTATGCCCGCCGCGTGTGGCTGGCTCCCGTCATCTTCACGCCCGTGCTGTGGCCCGCCTTCCTCTGCGACTCGCCCCTGCTCATGGCCGTCCAGAACGTGCTGCTCAGCGTCTCCAACATCGTGCTGGTGCTCAACGTCATGCCCGTGTGGCGGCGCAAGGCCATCCTCGCCAGTCCCGAAGCTGACACCGCCGCGGAGGCCGACACATCGTCTGCCGGAGACAATCATACGAATCAGGAAGAACTCATCGACCAGACCGCCGCCGAGATTGAGGCCTACGTGCGCGACCAGCAAGCCTACCTCGACCCTCACCTGAAGATTGACGATGTGGTCAGCCACACCCGCCTGGGACGCACCTACGTCTCGCTCACCTTCAGCCAGCGCTTCGGCTCCTTCGCCGCCTACGTCAACAGCCTCCGTCTGGCCCACTACGAGCAATACCTCGCCGACCATCCCAACGAGACCAAGGAGGCCGTCGCCCAGGCTTCCGGCTTCTCATCCTACAACGCCTACTACCGCGCCAAGCAGAAGATGAGTCGCTGACCCCCTTGACAGCATTTGTATCATGCCGATGATACAAAAAGTAAAGTTTTTGAGCATTTCTTACACGCCGTGTACAATTTGCAATGTTCCGTGTACAATTTGCAATAAACTTGCAGCTCGTTTGCAATCAGCATGTACAATTTTCAATGTCCCGTCTCGCCGAAAATCCGTACCTTTGCACGCAAAAGCGAGCGAGACTCGGCTGCACCTCGGCAATTGGAACAAGTTCCATTGCGCTCGGTTTGCACGAGCCTTGCCACCAAATTCAGAAACATAAACCCTATCGACATGACAGACATTCTTTCACTCTCGCCCCTCACGCTGCTCCTCATCGGCATCGCCGCCGTGGGCATCTTCCTCTTCTTCCGTGCCTGCTGGCAGAACATCCGCCGCAGCAAGGAGGTATGACGGCATCGGACAATAATACATATAATTCAACTTTCTGAAGTAGTAAAGTAGTCAGTAGTTAAAGAAGTTAAGCCAAATGTCTGGCGGCAGAAACCAGCGAGAAGAGTAATGGCTTAACTACAGTCCGAAAGGACGAGCGAAGCGATAACTACTTAACTCCTTAACTACAAAGAAGTTGAGCAAATGCGAAACTTGAACATATAATAATAACCATTAAAAAGATTCACAAGATGAAGACAAAGAAAACATCTTTCCTGGCGAGGGCGGCGATGACGCTTTTCCTCGCCGTGCTCACGACCACGACGGCGTGGGCTGACACATGGCCGGAGTACATCACCGACGTCGTCCTGGCCGGTGGAACCGAGTCAGAAGCCACAAGCGTCAAGAACTCCACCGCCTACAGCGGCTACACCTGGTGTAGCACAAGCCTGAATAAAGGCACCAGCGGTGACGTCATTTACATCGGCTATAAGAAGAGCAGCAACCCCGCCTACATCAACGGCGGCTACATCACCGACTTTGTCGTCGTTGAGACTGGATCAAGCCACGATCCTTCCTCGACCTTTTCTCTCAATGGAATAACTTATTATCTTTGTCCTTACGCAGGTGGTAATACTTTTGCGAACGATAGACATGGTAACCTGACGAGCCAAGTCTCCAAGGCAAAGAATTTGTATCTCTACTACACCAAGGCTAACTTCTCTGACAAGCGTGCGGTCAGCGGCATCACTATCACTACCGGCTCTTCCGAGAGTTCGGCTTCCAAAAGCGGTGCCATCGACTGCTATAATACAAACGGCACTCTCTTTGAGGCCGAGATTGACTTGAACAAAGGAGCCGGCTGCGGTACCTATGTCTATATGCACATCAGCACCGTGACGAAGACCAACCGCCCAAAGACCGACCCCGTGATGGCCAGCGGACTTGTCTATAACGGCAACGAGCAGCTGCTTGTCAGCAGTATGGGCACCACCTACGACAACACCTACAAAATGTATTTCCGGGAAATCGGCCAAAACCAGTATTTCTACGAAGGCACGTATCTATTCACCAAAGCCACCGATGCCGGTACATACAACGTGGAATACTACGCTGGCTCTAGCACCTATGGTGACAAGTCCGAGACAAAGACCCACCAGGTCACCATCGCCAAGTCACCGAACAATGGCGTCACCGTGTCGTGTGCCGACATCGTTGATGGCAACGTGCCAGCCCCCCAACTGGGCGGCACGAACCTGAGCACGGGAGCGGTCACCTATCAATACTGCGCGACGCAGAACGGCACCTACACCACCACCGTGCCCACTGACTTCGGTAAATATTGGGTGAAGGCCACCGTTGCCGCCGACGGCAACTGCTATGCCTTCACCACGGCGGCTGCCAGTTTCTATATTCTGGCTGATGCCAACGACCTGTGGAACGTCAAGGACGGTGCGAATGGTACGGTGGGCCATCCCTTCATCATCAGCACCCCCAGCCAACTCGACCTGCTGGCCAAGAAAGTGAACGGCACCGACGGCTATACTGCCAACGACTTCAGCGGTAAGTACTTTGAGCTGGGCGCCGACATCACGTATGACGGCACGGCGAACAACTACACGCCCATCGGCACCGAGAACGCCCAAGAAAATGTGTTCGGCGGTCACTTCGACGGCAAGGGCCACACCGTGAGCGGCATCAACATCAATAAGAACACAGAACCTTACAAGGGCCTCTTCGGAAGAATAGGCAGCACTGCCGAGGTGAAGAACGTCACTCTCAGCGACGCCACCATCACCGGCTACGATTACACCAGCGGCATCGTCGGCTACAACAATGGCGGCACTGTCGAGAACTGCCACGTCCTCAGCACCGTCACCGTCCTTGGCACAACAAACAACGCCGTTTACCACGGCGGCATCGTAGGCTATAACGTCGGCACCGTCAGGGGATGTACCAGCGCCGCCACCGTCAGTTATCAATCTGCAACTTATAATATGGGTTACTACGGCAGCATCGCGGGCTACACCAACGGCACCATCCAGAACTGCCTCGTCTATGGCGGCTCCGTCAGCGGCACGTATGATTACGGTGCCATCGCGGGTGTCGCATCCGCATCCGGCACCCTGACCAACAACCACTACTCTGGCGTCACGCTGAACGGCAGCGAGGCCATGCTGAACAAAGGCGTAGGAAGAGGCAGCCAGGACGGCACACGCTACATCTGCGCCATCATCCCCTACGAGGGCGTCACGCTCAGCATCCCCTCCGTCAGTGCCACGACCGAGTATCCGTACAACGGACTGAAGATATACTCCACCGGCATGAGTTACAACGGGCAGTACTACAACTATATCGCGTACGCCGATGCCAACATCTCCGGCGACGTGACCTTCACCGCCACCTACAGCGGCGACGTGCCGGAGGACTATGCGCTCGGCGGCTTCGGCAGTACAAGTATTGCTGACAATACAGATGTAGCGATGAAATGGGCGGCCACCGGCAGCAGCGCCACCTGCACGCTCTGTACCTATGTAGCCACTCCCTACTACATCGCCCCCACCTTCCGTCTCGCCGTCTGGGGCGACGGCGACGGCACGCAGGGCAGTCCCTACGTCATCACCACCGTGCGCGGCATGAACGAACTGGCCAGCAGGGTGAACAGCGGAGAAGGCGACCTCGGCGGCAAATACTTCGAGCTGGGGGCCGACATCACGTATGACGGCACGGAGAACAACTACACGCCTATAGGTACCAGCGACCATCCTTTCTCCGCCAACTTCGACGGCAAGGGCTATACCATCAGCGGCATCAACATCAATACCGGCAGCACTCGTCAGGGCATCTTCGGCGAGGCATCCTACTGCACCATACAGAACCTGACGCTCACCAACAGTAACATCATCTGTGGTGGAAAGGGTGGCGGCATCTTCGGCAGGGGCGAGGGCGTTACCGTCAGCAACTGCCACGTCACCAATACGGTTACTTTGCACGCAACTGTTCCTGAGTTGGGAGGCATCGGCGGCTTTGCCATGTACAACAGCACCATCAAGGGCTGCACCAGTGCCGCCACGCTCTCCTTCAAGTACGATTACAACAATGGCGGCATCATGGGCGGAATGAACGGCGGCACCATCAAGGACTGCCTCTATCTCGGCCCGAAATTCGACACCGATAGAAACGGTGCTATTCTGGGCTCCATAACGCAGGACACCCCGACGATAACCAACAGCTATCATATTTCTTATGGCATGAACGCCATTGGCTACGAGAGCACGTATAACACCAACTTCGCCGTAGCCACCGGCACGAAGCCCGACACGTTCGGCGACGCCACCGCCACCTACGGCAGCGGCACCTACACGGGCATCAAAGCCTACGGCACCAACGGACTGGAGTACGGCGGCAAGTACTACTGGCACGACGAGAACCTCATGGTATTGGAGGACCACGGCACGGAGAACGCAAACTATAACTCCGACCTCATCGTAGCCAACAACGGCGCGACGCGCAACGTCGTGCTCAACAGCCGCACGCTCTACAAGGACGGCAAGTGGAACACCATCTTCCTGCCCTTCGACGTGGACATGACCGACCCCGCCGGCCCCCTCTACGGCGCCACCTACCGCACTGTGACCGACGCCAGCATCAGCGGCACCACGCTCAACATCACCTTCGCAGAGAAACCGAATAAAGGGTATGCAGACAACACCCTCATTGCCGGCGTGCCCTACATCATCAAGTGGGAAAAGGCCGCCGACTACGTGGACGACGACGCCCACAACATCGTCAACCCCGTGTTTGCCGGTGTGGAAATCCAGAATGTAGGCGGCAACTATGTGAACGACGACCAATCCGTCTGGTTCGTGGGCACCTACGACGCCCTGACTGACATCACCACGTGGACGATGGAAGGCTACGACGTGCTGCTGATGGGTGGTGACAACAAGCTGCGCTATGCCGGCAGGGGTGCCTCGCTCGGCGCCTGCCGCGCCTACTTCCTCGTTGACCCGACCAAGGTGGACGGCGGACAGGCCAACGCCCGACTGGCATCGTTCAACATCGACTTCGGCGACGGCGACGCCACTTCGTTAAGTGAAGAGTTAAGAGTGAAGAATGAAGAATTTGCTACCGCTGCAGAGTGGTACACCCTCGACGGCCGCCGACTGCAGGGCAAGCCCACCAAGAGCGGCATGTATATCAACAACGGCAAGAAAGTAGCGATAAAGTAAATTCATGATAAATTCGTGGGCCATTCGTGGCAATTCGTGTTAAACATATAATTATCATATAATGACCCGCGAAGGTTTAGCTCGACGGCCCGAAGGGGAAAGTCAATTATCATATAATAGTAAATGTAAGCAACAATGAAGAAAGAATATATCAAACCCGGCATGCAGGTCGTGGAGTTGCAGCACAAGACGCAACTGCTCGCCGGCAGCAATAAACTTCGCGGTGTCAAAACCACCGGCATCGACGACGACGACGACCTCGACATCGACGACGAGGAGGCCGGCACCGGCTTCTGGGGACGATAAGAAATCAACATCAAGAATATGAGCAACATGTCGAACCATTCGATTAAGCGAGGGCAAAGCAAGTTCACTTGCTCTGCCGAGCGTGAAGAGGCTCGACCGAAGGTCAAGAAGTTTCAGTGAGCATTGATGAAGTAAAGAACGGCGGGCGAGGATGACGAAACGGCGCATCCTCGCCCACTTTGACCTTTGGTCTTATTCCTCCTTGCAAGGCAAAACCGATGCGAGCATCGCTTTTGCACTTGCTTCGTTGACTTTCCCTTCGGTCGTCGAGCTAAACCTTCGTCATTTGCCTTAATATATAATAAAAAGGTAAGGGGAAATGGAACAATTTACGAAAAGAATGCGTAACTTTGCAGAAAATTTCAACGCGGACGCGATGCGGAAAGTAATTCGTCTCTTCTTCATAGTCGCATTTCTGTGCAACATCCTTGGCTCCGGAATGGGTGTCAGGGCGCAAGGATTTTTAGCCACCGAAGAGATCAAGAACCTCTTACCTTTGCATCCGATTATAGAATTGTTCCATTTTACTTGAATTAATTC
>ERZ842401.5476-NODE-5476-length-14063-cov-10.017918_pt1 | contig 14063 bp, 1 predicted proteins | sample MGYA00521270_ERZ842401 | MGnify/ENA primary metagenome ERZ842401 (study PRJEB31892, sample SAMEA3878208) | bioreactor metagenome | biome: Moose rumen | place: Sweden | collected 2011-10 | study: EMG produced TPA metagenomics assembly of the PRJEB12797 data set... | reverse complement strand
CCCCAACCCCATATAATTAATAATATAATTAATAAATAAAAAATATAAATAATAAACAATATATATTAAATAAATTTTAAATTTATAACTAATAAATAAATTTGAATATTTAAATTTTTGTATTAAATATCTAAATAAATTAAATAAAATGAACAAAAGTTCCAACATGAACGACACAGAATCAATAGATGAAGGAGGAGGAATCGAAATTGGAGGTGATGAGATGAACATAAACAACACAAAATCAATCAAAGGTCAAGGTAACAATTTACTCGAGCGTATTTACGACCAAGGTCAAGGTGAGAAGTTCAATGACTTAATAAAGAATCCCACTAAAATAAAAGCAGTGAAAGCTTTTATAACCGATGATGATATTGAAAATATGGTTAATTTACCTCCAGATAAGACAAAAACAGGCTTTAATGAAGGAATGCAATCCGGAGGGATTAATCGAAATACCAATCATGTTTCTGGAAATATGCAAGATTTATTATCTATTACAGGATTCAAAATTATTGATAAATTACCTCCAACCACAGGCGAACAAAAAAACAAAACAAATAATATGATTGATCGTTTCCGTGTGACCTTCAACGACTTCGATGGGAAAGACACCAACATGGGAGCGACTAAAAGTCGATGGACGAATGAAGCAAATTTAGAACCGAAGTTATCAAGACCTACTACCACTATAATCAATTTAGGAAAAAAATACAATTTAAGAAAGGAAGAAAACAAAAATAAAGAAATAAAAGAAGAAAAAAAGGACGAAGATGAAATTAAATTAGGAAGTGAAAATCCTTTGGAAGAATTAAATAAAGAAATAGACGAATCGGACCAAGATGAATATATGAATTTAATCCATAAATTTTTACGAGATGCTTTCAAAGGTAGAGATCACAAAATGGATTTCGTATATTTTCTTCCAAGTAACAGTGAAAACTATTACAAATTAACACCGAAAACTTTTAATGAAATTGCCGACAAAAAAACTTACTACACTCTTTCTTCAAAAGGTCTTACCGTATATATAGATAAAAAGCCGCGAGAATTCATAAAATTAGCCGAATGGATGAATGAACGTCAAAGATATGATGTCATTGCCGAAATACCTTTTTTTAAAAATTTTAAAATTTGGCGTATAATCACAATGTGGCGAAAAAATATATTTAAACAAAAGAAAATTGCGTATCAAAATGAATTACAGAATTCACTTTTATTCAATAACGATGACTATAACACAAGATTAATCGAGCATAAGAAATTTTGTAACGAAATTTTATTTTTAAAAGTGGTCGATATGAAAGTAGGCCTTGATTCCAATTCGTTCAAGAAATTCCAAGATATGCAAATCGAGTTAAGAAAAAGAACGAAAAGAAAGTTGGAAGAAATTCATACAAAATGTCAAAATAACTTTGATACTTCGTTAAAAAGTATTTTTAATAAAGTGTATCAAAAAATAAACGACTTACATAATGAACAAAATCGTAATGTCGATGATAAAAAACCCGGAGGTAAAAAAGATAAAAAAAGAGAAAAAGTTGAAGAAAAAGTTGAGGATAAAATAGATAAAGGTTCTACTACGGATAATAAAACAATGATGAACGACGACGAACTCGTCGGCTTCGAGAATTATTCCTACAAAAATAAAATGACAGTAAAAGACGAATGTAAAAACTTCGTTAAACTTGCCTATCTTTTCGATTACATCATGTTAGATCTTCTTCGTCGAATGTTCATTTTTTCAATAACTGATGTCTTAAATAGATTAGACGAATACAATGCTCAAGCGATTCCACCCAAAAAGGAGAACATTCTCAACAAAAACGGTGAATATATCAAACCTCAAGTTCTTAATCCGAACAGAGTCGTGCCTTATTTTATGATTCAATGTAAATTAGATGATAAACCCGTCGAAAAAAGGGATTTCATAATTAAAAAAGTAAAACCTTTTTATGTTAAGGCAACACCCGATGCTGATTTTGACCCAACTGCTCATATTCAAATTGACTATGAAGAAATGGAATATCAAAAGCAATTACAAGCTGGAAAAACGCAAAAAGAAATAATGTCAGGACAAGACCTTATGGCAAGGAGTGATGATATTGAAATAAAAGAAATAGAAAGACCGTATCATTATTTCATTAAATATGAACCAGATCAAGAAACTTTAAAAGTCCAATTTAAAAAAGAAATAAAAGATACTTTGGAAATGCTTAAAGTGAAAGGATGGCGAGCACATCCGAGATTTAGTACTTATTTAAGATATATGGATGATTGGGATGAAAAATATGCCGATTGGGAAGCGGCTGCGGAACCGAAGGAATTAAATGTGGAAGAAATTTTAAAGGAAGATACTATATTCCAAATAAAAGATAGTGAAATTGATAATAAAATTAAAATAGCGTATGAAAAATGTGATAAATATTTAGAACGACTTGATCCTTATTTGCAATATCAATGGAAACAAAAGTCTATAAATAAAGATACTTTATTAGATGAATATCTTAAAGATAGTGATGAAATTTTTAGATTGATATTTGTCTATAATGAAAACGCGAAAAAAGTTATTGAAAAATATGTCCCTTTCGATGAGGAAATAGGAATGATTAAACTAAATTTAGAAGAAGGATTAAGACAAGAACTACGAACGGCCCAAAATTCAGTTATTGATTTTTTAAAATTGAACTATCCAGACAAATTACATAAACGAGCCCAAGAAACTGATACTTGGATAGATGATATGTTCACAAAAATATCAGGAGATATCATTGACGAAAGAAGTTTTTTAGAAAAAACAAAAGCCAAAGATGTTTTGGATATATGGTACGATATTAATGAACGAAAATTGAATTCAATGTTTACTATAGTTAATATACTAAAAAATAAAGGTTTCGAAAAGATCACAACGGAAGATGTCAAAATGTTCGAAATGCTTAATAGTAAAAAATTCCAACTGAAAACAACATGGGATACACTTAATGACAATTTAAATAAAAGCCAAGATAAATTATACAATTCTTTAGAAAAGGATTCCATCCCGAAATTGAACAAAAATACTCAACAAATTCTTGAACCTCTAAAAGATCCGAAATTTATTACATTCGATGCAACAAAACCTGTTGAGGAAAATAACCTAACAATACAACAAAATATCCAAGACCTAGAAATGGCCGATAAAAATTTCAAGAAAATAGAACAAAACGCCGATACATATAATGATTTCTTAAGAGTATTAGGACAACCCGAGCATAATTTTAGTAAAGTATATGAAGTCAGAGAAATCATCGACATTCTGATGAATTTATGGAAAGCTTTAGCATCCTTCGGAGAAGATTGCGAAAATTGGAAAAAGACTGAATTTGCCGCATTAGATACCAAAGATATTTTAGATAAATGTTCCAATTATGAAACAATCGGAAGAAGAGCTGCGGCGAATTTAGGCGATAATGGAAGTGCAATACAAGAATTAATCACTAAAGTTGAAAGCTTCGCGGAAAGTATGAGAGTTGTGGATTATTTAAAATGTCCTGATTTAACTAATGATCATTGGGCAAGAATACAAAATTTATTTCCTGAAGATACCTTCGCTTTACAAGGTCAAGCATATACTTTAGAACAATTACTTTCAATTAAGGCTTATCAATATGAAAAACAAATTCGAGAAATTCAATTAGAAGCAATAAACTATCGAAATCTCGATCTTAAAATACAAGAAATAATCGCTAATAGAAAAGATATAACAATAAAAGTCAACTTAGAAAAAAAAATGATAGATAATTTCCACGAAATGATTCCAGCTTTAGAAAATTGTCAAAGTAAAATAAATAATGTAGTATCAAGTAAATACGCGAAACTATTTACCAAACCAGAAAAAAATCCTTTCATAATAAAAGCTGATTTAGAACGTTATTTAAACGCGATAGATTTCCTCAAATCATTCCAAAAAAAATTCAAACATTTAGAAAATATCATTTATAGTGGTGATATGAAACGTAGTTTACAAGATTCAAGTTTTGACAAAGTTGATGTCGATTGGAAAGGAGCTTTAAATAAAATAGGTCAAGGGGCAATAGCAAGAGTAATAGATTTACAAACAGCGATGACTCCAAAAGCGAAGATTTTGGATCAAATACAGCACAAAATAGAAGAACAATTAAAGCAAATGAGGATTCAATTTGAAAGGTTCTTTTTTATATCTAATGATGATTTATTATTCATGTTAGCGAATAGCAAGAACTCGGAAAATAAATCAGGTAAAGATGGTATTGAAATGATAAAACCTTATTTAAGTAAAATATTCGAAGATGTTTATGATTTAAATTACGTTCAAACAATGGGCACATCTGGTAAAGAAATTGTTTCTGTAATTTCGTTAGCAAAAGAAAAACTCAAATTTCAAAAAGGGGTAAAAGTTGATGATGATTTAGCCAGATGGATCGGCCTTTTAGAAACAAAAATCAACGAAACAATGAAAGAAAAGATGTTATCAGCGTATAAATATTACGAAGATATCAAAGACCCAATACGTCATGAAACTTGGATTACATATGGTATCGTAGATGATAAAGACGCAGACACTCGTCACCAGAAAAAAGAAGACGAAGAAAAACAGCTCAATTTATCCCAGGTTGTTACTACCATAAGTCAAATTAAATTCGTAGAAGAAACTGACACAGCTATTAAAGACTTAGCGAAAGAGTCAAATTCTTTAATATTATGGTACTCAAGAATTGAAAAGGCTATTTTATCTTATTCGGCAATGGTAAATAAAGAATTTAATGGTGAATTTAAAAATGTGAGAAGAACGATATCAAATTTAATTACACATAATGTCCATTATAAAGACATTTTAGGAAGTTTAATTGAATCAGAATTAGAATATGAAGAAGACTTCGTATGGCAAAAACAATTAAGAACTTATTTCATCACTAATGATAATTCATCATTAAGAGATGAACGTAATTTAATGGTTAAAATAAAACAATTAAAATACGAATTTGATTACGGGTATGAATACTTTGGCCCCAGTTCAAGAATAGTAATATCTCCTTTAACAGATAGAGTCTGGTTAACAATGTCGAGTTCGCTTCAGATTAAATTAGGATGTTCTTTAGGTGGGCCAGCCGGTACAGGTAAAACCGAGACAACAAAAGATTTGGCTAAGTTTTTCGGAATTCAATGTATAGTATTTAATTGTTCTGAGCAAATTGATTATAAAATATTAGGAAATATTTTTAGTGGTTTATGCAAACATAAATTCGGAGCCTTTGCTTGTTTGGATGAATTCAATCGTATTAATTTAGAAGTTCTGTCTGTTATCGCCACACAGTTATTCACTATAAGACAAGCTCAGTTAGGAGAAAAGAAAAAAGTAACAATATTAACCGAGTCGATTGATCTCGTGGGAAAAAGTGGCGTTTTTATCACAATGAATCCGACCTACAGTGGAAGGTCAGAATTGCCTGATAATTTAAAAGCCAATTTTAGGCCGATAACCATGATGAAACCAGAGTTTTCCAAAATTGCACAAGTTAAGTTATACTCAGAAGGGTTTAGTGAATCTGATGTTTTAAGTAAAAAATTATTTAAATTATATGACTTAGCCCAACAACAATTATCTCAACAAGATCATTATGATTTTACTTTAAGAACCTTGGGAACAGTACTTTCAATGGCAGGAAATTTGAAACGAAATATAAAGTCGAAACAAGGCCAAGAAAAAAGAGATGAAGATAAAATAATATTATCATCTTTAGAAGATGCGAATTTCCCTAAATTTATTGCGGAAGATATTAAATTATTTAAAGCTTTATTGAGTGATTTATTCCCCGGAGTTGAATTAGATGAACCGCAAACACAGTTTTTCGATGAGCAAATAAATCAAGTAATGGAAAAAAATAATATCGATCCTTCTCCTTTTACAATAAGTAAATGTCAACAATTAATAGATATAATGAACATTCGTTTAGGAGTTTGTCTCACAGGACCGGCTGGTTCTGGTAAGACTACTGTAATTAAAGTGACTGAAAAAGTTTGTACTAAAATTAGAGAAGAATATAATCATAATCAAGAACTAAAACAAAAGAAAGAAAAAGCTGAATTAGAAAAACAAAAATATAACGACGATTTATTAAGCAAAAATGAAGAAGAAGAAAATAAAAAAGAAAAAGAAGAAGAAATAATTATTGACGAAGATTTCCTCAAAAAATTTGACCAAAAGTACAAATTAATAAAAACATGGACGATCAATCCCAAAAGTATTACAATGGGTGAATTATTCGGAGAAGAAAACGAAGAAAAAAAAATATTTGAATATGGTATTGCCACAAAAAGAATGAAAAAAGCTTTATTAGATGAAGGAGAAGATAAATTTAGAGTGGTTATTTTAGATGGACCCATCGATACAAAATGGATAGAAAATATGAATTCAGTCTTAGACGATAGTCAAACACTATGTTTAGCAAATGGTGAAAGAATAAAGTTAAAATCTCACGTTAAAATATTTTTCGAAGTTGAAGATTTATCCAAAGCTTCATTGGCCACAGTATCTCGTTTAGGTGTAATTTATTTCGGCCCAAGAGAATTGGGATGGCGACCTTATGCTCATTATTGGATGAAAAAAACTTTCCCGGATGAGTCGATATTACCTAATGAATTACAAAATTATTTAAATCAATTATTCGAAGGAAAAGTTGACGATGTTGTTGATAATATTGAAGATTTATATAATACTGGATGTTGCTTTATGAAACCAACAATTGCGAGTATGATAAGTTCTTTATGTCGTTTATTAGAATTTTATATAACGAAAGAACATGGATTCATCGGACGAGAAATGGAAGGTTTGAATAATCAAGATCAATTAGGTCGTTATAAAAAATGGATGATAATGTGTTTCGCATTATGTATGGTATGGGGATGTTTCGGTTGTGTGAATAATAAAGGATGTCCAAGAGTGGAAAGTTTCATTAGAAATAAATTTAATGAAATAAAACTGGAAAGTTCGGTCGTAGTTATGGAAAATTATTACGATTTCGAAAAACATGATTATGTGAGGTTCTCCACTGAAAATTATCCTTTTAAATACACTAAAGGAATGCCCTTTAGTTCTATATATGTTCCTACCATTGATAGTTTGAGATATTCTTTCATTCTAGAAACTTTACTCAATTTAAGAAGTAATGTTTATGTAACTGGTGAAACAGGTACAGGGAAAACAGCCATTATTCAAAACATCATAAAGAAATTTAATACTACTGAAGAATGGACTTTTATTCGAATGAATTTTTCGGCTCAAACATCAAGTAAAGAAATACAATCAGGTTTGGAAAATAAATTAGAACAAGAAAGAGGTAAAAAATTCTTATGGGGTCAAGGAGGTAAAAAATGCTTAATTTATATTGATGATATAAACATGCCAGAACCTAATGAATGGGGAGCACATCCTCCTATCGAATTATTAAGACAATATTTAGACCAAGGTGGATGGTATGATCGACCTGCATTTTTCTGGAAACATATATCTAATACGAATATGGTAGTAGCTGGTGGTCCACCATTTGGAGGAAGATCACTTTTAACAGATAGATTTACAAGACATTTTACTTTGGTTTGTTTCCCTCAGCCAAATAAGCAAGTATTGAATTACATTTTCGAAAATATTTTAAAAGGATTTTTCACTGTGAATATTTTCAGTGAAGTTGTTAAAAAATATACGATAGAAACAACCACATCTACAATAGAACTTTATGAATTTATGTTAACGAATATGAAGCCGATTCCTTCTAAATTCCATTATATTTTCAATTTAAGAGATATTTCAAGAATTTTCCAAGGAATATTAATGATAGAAAGTAGATACTTCACCACATCTGAATCATATATTAAATTATGGTTACATGAAGTCGAAAGAGTCTTTTGTGATCGATTAACAAATCAGCAAGATTTAAAAGAAGTACGTGATATGATTTGTTCTTTATTAAGAAATAAATTTAAAACGAATTATACTTACGATCAAATATATAACAAAGGACCTCCTATTTATTATGGTGAAATCCATAAAGGAATGATACCAAATAGACCTTATGAATTTATCACAAATCATGAACAGTTATATAAAAAATTGAACGAATTTGTATCAATATATAATTCCAAGAATAAAACAGCTCCAATTGATGTAGTATTTTTCGACTATTTCGTAACGCATATTCTTAGAGTATGTCGTGTTTTAAGAATGCCTTCAGGTAATATGGTACTTATTGGCCATGGAGGAAGTGGAAAACAAACAGTATGTCAATTAGCCAGTTTTATTATGACAGGACAAAGTGATCGTTATATGACTTTCAATGCCCCAAGAGATTTCAGATTATTCGAATTTAAAAAAGTGATAAAAGATATTATAAAAAAATCAAATTATTTCCCTGTCGTTTTATTACTTAATGATAATAATGTCGGTCATAATTTCATTTTAGAAAATATCAATAACTTCTTAAGCAACGGAGAAATCCCAGGTTTATTAGAAACAGAATATGCCATTCCAATGGGACCTTTACAGCCTTCGCCTGATTTGACCTACGATTTATTTGTAGAAAATACTAAGGCTAATTTGCATATTGTATTCTGTACATCACCCGTTGGAGAGAATTTAAGAATAAGAATGAGGAAATTCCCTGCTTTAATAAATTGTTGCATTTTAGATTGGTTTATGCCTTGGCCGTTGAAAGCTTTGGAAAGTTGCTGTAAAAAATCGTTTAATTCTTTGCAATATGAAGATGAAATAAAGACAAAATTAGTTAAATTAGTATGTGAAGCGCATTCTGAGGTAGAAACATTAAGAGATGATTTCATGGATGAATTAGGAAGAAAAGTCTATATCACACCGAAAACATTTTTAGATATGAATAATTTATTGATGACTTTATTACAAACAAAAAAAAGCGAAAACCAAAAAAAGATAGAAATTCTCGAAGATGGTACCAAAAAAATAAAAAATACACAACAAGATATAGTTAAATTAGAAGACGAAATAAGAAAGATCGAGCCAGAAATAGCAGACAAAGAAAAGTATCTTGAAGGTTACGTCAAAAAAATAAAAGTCCAAAAAGAAGAAGTTCAAAAGCAAAGAGTTAAAGTAAATGAAGCACATGGAAAAACCAAGGAAAAAATGGCTGAAGTAAATGAATTAGCAAAGAAAATCAAAGGAGAAGCAAATGAAGTAGAAACCTATTTTAAAAAAATAAAAAAAGAAGTTGAAACAAAATTAAATTCAGATACTTTATCAATGTTTGCCAAAGAAAAGGCGACTAATGAATTAAAAATAATAGTACCAGAAGCTTTGGCTTTTTTCTTAAATGGTCGTCATACGAAGTCAGATGAAAAATCCTATGCTTTTCAAGTCTTTCAAGAGAGTAAAAAAATTTATGATATAAAAAACAATTTAGATTCAATAACAGAGCCAGTTATTGAAGAATTTAAAAAATATATCTACGAAAAAATACCAAAAGTCTTCGAGAAATATCATACTGAATTGGAGAGAATTGAGGATAAATTAGGTAAACTATCAGAAACACATCAAACTCTTTATATATGGGGCAAAGGTGTCATTCAACTTTGGGAAACGGATAAAAAGCTTAAACCATTAAGAGAAGAATTAGCAAGTAAAGAAGCCACTTTGAAAGAATTGCAAAATAACGCGAATAAATTAAAAGAAGAAGAAGAGGCTGCTTTAGATATGCTAAATAAATTAGAGGAAGAAAAAAAGACATCGCAAGAAACTTTGGATAATTTACAAGAACAAAAGAATTTAAATACAAAAAGAAAAAATAACGCTTCAAAATTGATATTATTATTAAAGGATGAAAATATTAGATGGAATGAGCAATTAGTCCAATTGCATAATGAGGAAAATAACTTTTTAGGAGATATAATAATTTCATCCTTATTTATATCATATATGGCACCTTTTTCTGGCAGTTACAGAAAAAGAGCTCTTAATACCTTATTAGAATTATGTAAAAAATATGAAATAAGTTATTCTCCAAATTATTCTTTAGAAAAAGTAATGTCCGATGCAGTCGAAATCAGACAATGGACAATGAATGGTCTTCCGAATGATGCAGTCTCGATAGAAAATGCTATAATGTTTACTAATAATAAGAAATTCCCATTATTTATCGATCCGCAATTACAAGGAAATCAATGGATAAAAAAATTATATAAAGGAAAGATAAATATATATAAAGCCGATTGTAAGGAGGAAAATCTAAAAGCTCAATTAGAAGGAATTGGTAATGATATCATTAAAGGTTCTTTGACTTTATTAGAAAATGTGACAGAAACTATTGATAGTGTTTATGCTCCAATAATGAATCAAGCTGTTTTCTTGGATGATTCCGGCTTGGAAAAAATGAACTTCAATGGAAATGATAAAGAATATAATGAAACATTTAAAATGATTTTCACAACTAAAATGAGCAATCCGCATTATCCTCCAGAATATTATATCAAAATGAACATTCTTAATTTCACAGTAACAGAAAGTGGTCTTAGTGAACAACTTTTAAGTGAAGTATTCAAATGTGAAAGAAGGGAAAAATATGAACAAAGAGATAAAATCATAGCGGAAATGGGCGAAATGAATGATAGAAGTGCGACGAATAGTCGTGAGATATTAACCGATTTGAAAGAAACTCCTGAAGATAAAATTTTAGATGCTGAAGAACTTATTGTTAAATTAGAGACAGGAAAAGTCCTTAGTGATGAAATCGCTGTAAATATGAAAAGTAATATTTTAATCGAGAAGGAAATAAACGAATTAAGAAATGAATATGTTCCTATAGCAGAAAGAGGAAGTATCTTATATTTCGTCGTGGCTTCGATGAGTAAAATAGATCCAATGTATCAATTCAGTTTAGAATATTTCAAAAAAATATTTATCTCGTCAATAATGTTCAAACAAGAAGGTGTTAAACAAACCATTTCAGAAAGGGTTAAATTTTTAGAGAAAAAAATAACCGAAGATATTTTTAAAAACATCAAAAGAGGCATTTTCGAAAATCATAAAACGTTATTTAGTTTTTTAATAGATATAAATATTCTCAAATATAATAAAATAATCAACGATGATGAATTCAGTCTTTTCGTCAAAGGTCCTTCATCCAGTGATAACACAGAAAAGCCAGAAAATCCTGATAAGTCTTTTCTTTCTGAATTCCAATGGGATTCTTTATTATATTTCCAAGATAAGTTTGGTTATAATAATATAGCTGATATAACTAAGTCAAATATATCTGAATTAAAAAAGGCTTTTGAAGAAATATCCGATTTAAAAGAATCTTTTAATAATAATATTAAACCAATATTTGATAAAGTCGACGGATTTAATAAAATAATAGAAAAAGATTTTTTGAAATTATTACTTATAAAAATATTTAAACCAGAAAGATTACTTTATTTCGTAAGAGAATTTGTTAAAAATAATTTAGGCGAATTATTCATTGATACAACGCCATCAAGACTCGAAGAAGTCTACGAAGAAAGTGATTGGAAAACTCCTATTATTTTCATTTTATCAAAAGGAGCCGATCCTACCCAGGATTTCCTCAGTTTTAAAAACAGGTTCGAAAAAATAAGGAAAGAACGATATGAAGAAGAACTGAAACGAAAAGAGGAAGAAGCTCGCATAAGAGAACAGGAACGACTTGCTGAATTGGAGAGAGAAGATAATGAAGATGAAGAAAAAGAAGATAAAGAAGATGATGAAAGAAAAGAGGAACAAAATGAAGAAGAAAAAAATGCTGAAGGAGAAAATCAAGAAAATCAAGAAAAGGAAGAAAATAAGGATAATAATAATGAAGAAGAAAATAAATCGAATCCTGATGATAAAAATAAAAGTAATAAAAGTCAAGCTGAAGAAGGACAACCCGAGGAAGAAAAAAACGCATATGAATTTAAAGAATATATAATCTCTCTAGGTCAAGGACAAGAAGAAGAAGCGAAAAAAGCAATCTTAGAATATGGTATTAAAGATGGAGCTTGGGTACTTTTACAAAATTGTCACTTATTTACCTCTTTCATGCCAGATTTAGCCTCTATAGTACAATCATTACAACAAGATTATACTGATAAGCCTATAGATATCACCGGAACAAAAGAAGAAGAAAATCCAAAAGATAAAAAAGGAAAATCAAAAAAGAAAGATAATACAAGTAATTCTAATACAAATAATAATAACGCAACAGATAAAGATAATAAAGATAAAAATAAGCATAGTGATATGAAACAAACTATGAAAAAAGATAATAAAGCAGAAAAAGAAAAGGATCCTTTTGAAACGGTGGTAAATCCCAATTTCAGATTGTGGCTTACTTCTATGCCAGTTAAAACTTTCCCTGTTAGTATTTTACAAAATTCTTTAAAACTCACAACAGAACCGCCAAGTGGTATCAAATCAAATATAAAAAAATTATTTAATGAAATCACCGAAGAAAAAACAGAGCCGAAAGTTAAACCAATAAATACTCAAGATAAAAAACCTGAAGAAATAAAAGCAGAGCAAGAAAAACTAGAAAAAGATAATATAATCAAAAAGCAACATTTTACAAAATTATTATATAGTTTATCTCTATTTCATGCCGTTTTACAAGAAAGAAAAAAATTCGGACCAATTGGTTTTAATCTTAGATATGACTTTAACCAAGGAGATTTCGATACTTCTAGTGAATTAGTTAATATTTATTTATCTGAGGCACCTGTGGATGAAGTCCCTTGGGATTCAATTATATATTTAATAGGAGAAGTCACTTATGGTGGAAGTATAGTAGACGAAACTGATAGAATTGTTATGAATAGTACTTTAAATAAATTCATAAACGAAACTTTATTTGATAAATTAAAAGACGAAAATGATAAGGAACTCGACCAAGAAATTGAATTTAAATTTGGGGATTATATGATTCCAGTATATAAAACTTTAGCTGAATATCAAAAATATATAACAACTTTACCTAATACTGATGATCCTCAAATATTCGGATTAAATGATAATGCTAATATTGTCTACCAATTAAAAGAAAGCGACGCTTTTCTTGGTAATTTAACTTCGATATTACCAAGAGATGTTAATAAAAAATCAGGAGGAAAAACTAGTAATGAAATTGTTTTAGAAATAATTAATAATATCTTTAGTGAACAAATTGAACCTATTGATAAGAAAGAAAGAAATAAAACACATGATAAAATTTACGATAATGAATTAAAACATCCTTTAACAATAGTATTATATCAAGAAATCGATAAATATAATAATTTAATATTAAAAATAGAATCATCATTGAAAGAATTAAAAGGCGCTATTGAAGGTACTTCAATAATGTCATATGAATCAGACGAAATATACAATAGTCTTTTAATAAATCGAATACCATTAGCCTGGCAGAAAGTAGGATATAGTAGTTTTAAATCATTTATCTCCTGGAAAAATGATTTATTAAAGCGAATAGAATTTATAAGGGATTGGCTTATCAATGGTCATCCAACATCATTTTGGATTAGTGGTCTATTTTATCCACAAGGTTTTATTACCGGAGTTTATCAGAATCATGCAAGGGAAACGAAGATTCCAGTTTCTGATATTATTTTAGAATTCCAGGTGATGAATATAAATAAAGAAGAAATTAAAAAAGGACCTGATGCAGGTGTTTATATTTACGGATTGTATTTAGAAGGAGCTTCATGGGATGCAAAGCTTGGATTGATCGATCAAAAAGCTGGTGAAATGAGATATACTATGCCTGTGATTTGGTTAAGAACTGCACAGGAAAAAAAGAATAAGGAAGAAGAAGATGATGATGAAGGTGAAGATGAAATTTATATTTATAGTTGTCCTATGTTCAAAACGGGAAAAAGAGCTTCGATTATTGCTAGTTCAGGAAATAGTAATGAAAAAATTATTGAGGTGGATTTACCTAGTAGATTTAAGAAAGAATATTGGACTCTAAGAGGTACTTGCCTTTTGACTCAAATTGAAGATTAATAATTTTTTTGGAAAAATAAATTATTTT
>ERZ842401.5475-NODE-5475-length-14064-cov-3.923549_pt1 | contig 14064 bp, 7 predicted proteins | sample MGYA00521270_ERZ842401 | MGnify/ENA primary metagenome ERZ842401 (study PRJEB31892, sample SAMEA3878208) | bioreactor metagenome | biome: Moose rumen | place: Sweden | collected 2011-10 | study: EMG produced TPA metagenomics assembly of the PRJEB12797 data set... | reverse complement strand
ACCTCGAAACCGTGCTTCTCGGCCACCGATCTCATCACCGACATGAGCAGCAGGTTGTGATCTATAGCGAGATTAGCCGCCTCGTACACGGGAGCTATCTCGAACTGGTTGGGTGCGACCTCGTTATGCCTCGTCTTGACCGGTATTCCGAGCTTGTACGCCTCGAACTCCAGATCCCTCATGAATGCCAGGACGCGCGGAGGGATGTCCCCGAAGTAGTGATCGTCGAGCTGCTGGTTCCTGGCGCTGTCATGACCGATAAGTGTACGGTCCGTGAGGACCAGGTCCGGACGCTGCATAAAGATATCCTTGTCCACAAGGAAGTACTCCTGCTCCCATCCGAGATACGAATGTACGACCTCGCTTCCCTCTCCGAAATATTCCAGTACGGATTTTGCTGCGGCTGTTACAGCCGAATCGGATTTGAGCAAAGGGGTCTTATAATCGAGGGCCTCCCCCGTATAGGATACGAATACCGTGGGGATGCACAGTGTGTCCCCGATGACGAACGCTGGGGAGGAGGGATCCCATGCGGTGTACCCTCTTGCCTCGAACGTGTTCCTGAGGCCTCCGCTTGGGAACGAGGATGCATCCGGCTCCTGCTGGAAAAGCAGTTTGCCTGAGAACTTCTCCAGTGATTCACCGTGACCGCGGGGGTCCGCGAAGGAGTCATGCTTCTCCGCCGTCCCGCCGGTGAGCGGTTGGAACCAGTGCGTGTAATGCGTCGCACCCAGATCCATCGCCCATCTCCTCATGCCCTCGGCGACATTGTTGGCCACCTCCCTGTCAAGGGTGGCCCCGCGCTCAATGGTCTCGTAGATCGATCTTCTGGTATCTTCCGAGAGATACTTCCTCATTGCTCTCCTATCGAATACGTTGCTCCCGTAATACGATGAAGTCTCTTTCGCAGGGGCCTCAGCATGCACAGGCATCTTGGAACTCGCATTCTCAACCACCGTGAATCTGTAGTTTTGCATAATCCTTGCAGGATTCTCGCGATATATAATCATGGTGGTAATTTTAGACAAATGCCGAATATTTTTGCATAAATATTCAATAAAACAATTAATTATTTTGTTCAAATTAGATATTTGTCTAATTAATGAGTCAATATATGCTCAATTGACAGATTGAATCTTAACGATGGAAAATAGGTCCCGTATGGGCGCATACGGGATGGAAGTTGTTTGCTCAACGGGCCTTAGAATTCCAAGGTATGATATTCCTGCATGCTCTTGACATCCATGGAGCCCTTGAGCTCCACCTGCATGGCACCTATCGCCATCTCGGCCCCGTTCATGGTGGTGATGTATGGAATCTCCAATTCAACGGCCAGGCGGCGCATGCTGTGCCCATCCCTGATCGTTCCCGAATGCTTCGAAGGCGTATTGATGAGCAGATCTATCTTGCCCTGGCGCATCAGGCTCATGGCGTTGGGTTCCCCCTCTTGGTTTTTGAACACCATCGTGCTCTCAATCCCATGCTCTTTCAGATACGACGAGGTACCTTTAGTCGCGTAGAGATGGAATCCCATATCCTTCAGGGATTGGGCGACGGAAACTGCACGGTGCTTGTCATGATCGTTCACGGTGATGTACACGCCTCCCTCCTTGGGCAGAACCGTGCCCGCTGCCGTGAGGGCCTTGAGACACGCGGCATGAAGGTCGGGGTCGATACCCATCACCTCACCGGTCGACTTCATCTCCGGAGTCAGGATGGAATCCACACCCGGAAGCTTGAGGAACGGGAACACCGATTCCTTGACGGCGAAATGGTCTATCGGTCTGTATCCTGAGAGCCCGAAATCCTTCAGCTTCTTGCCCAGCATGACCTTCACCCCTATCTTCGCCATCTGCACTCCCGTTGACTTGGAAATGAACGGTACCGTCCTCGACGCCCTAGGGTTGGCCTCGATCATCCAGATCTCCCCATCCTTGTACGCCAACTGGAGATTCATCAGCCCTACGATCCTCAGCGAAAGGGCGACCTTGCGGTTTATCTCTACAATATCATCGATGATGTTCGGAGGGATGTTGTAGGGCGGCATGACCATCGTAGCATCACCGGAGTGGCAGCCAGCATACTCGATATGCTCCAGTATCCCTCCTACATAGACATCCTCTCCGTCACAGATTGAATCGACGTCTATTTCGACTGCCTCCGCAAGATACTTGTCTATTAGCACCGGATGGTGGTGGGATGCCCTGACCGCCGTATCCATGTAGGTATGCAGTTCCTCGTCAGAATAGACAATCTCCATGGCACGTCCTCCGAGGACATAGCTCGGGCGGACCAGCACCGGGTATCCGATCTCGTTGGCGATGGACAGGGCCTCATCGTAGGAGTATGCGGTGCCAGATGGCGGCTGCCTTATACCGAGGGTGCGCATGAGACTGGTGAACCTTTTCCTGTCCTCTGCCACGTCCATCTGGTCAGGAGATGTTCCCAGGATCCTGGTCTTCGTACCTCTGAGGGCTTCCTCCAGGTCCATGGCCAGATTGACCGAGGTCTGACCTCCGTACTGGCAGATGACACCGTCCGCATCCTCAGCCCTGACCACGTTCAGCACATCCTCCAAACCGAGAGGCTCGAAGTAAAGGCGGTCGGAGATGTCATAGTCGGTGGAAACGGTCTCGGGATTGTTGTTGATCATTACAGCTTCTATTCCCTCTTCCTGCAACGCCATAACAGCGTGTACGCAGCAGTAATCGAACTCTATACCCTGACCGATGCGTATGGGTCCGCCCCCGACGATGACGACCTTCTTCCCGCTGTTGCCTTTGACCTCCGAGGAACGGCCATGGTAGGTGCTGTAGTAGTACGGCGTCGCCGCCGCGAACTCCGCAGCACAGGTGTCGACCACTTTAAAACAGGCGATTATGGATAGTTCCTCGCGCTTGAAGCGGATGTCCTCCGGTCCGCAACCCAGGAGCCCGGCTATCGCCTCATCCGAGAACCCCATCTCCTTGGCCTTCCTGAGGGTCGTCTCGGTTAGCCCCTCTTTGATCATGGATTCCATATCGATGATGTTCTTGACCTTCTTGACGAAGTAGATATCCCAGTGGGTCTCCTCCGAGACCTTCTCGGGATCCCAACCCCTCCTCAGTGCCTCGCCTATCGCGAATATACGGCGGTCGGTGGGATTCCTGAACTCCTCGCTGATCTCCTCGTCGGACATCTGTATGGGGTCCAGACCGTCCACGCCTATCTCCAGGGACCGGAGGCCCTTCATCAGTGCTTCCTCGACGTTATGGCCGATGGCCATTATCTCTCCAGTGGATTTCATCTGCGTCCCGAGATGCCTGTCGACTGAACGGAACTTGTCGAAGGGCCAACGGGGGATCTTCACCACCACATAGTCCAATGTAGGCTCGAATGCCGCGAAGGTGTTGCCGGTGATATGGTTGTAGATCTCGTCCAATGAATAGCCAACGGCTATCTTGGCCGCCACCCTCGCGATAGGATATCCGGTTGCCTTGGATGCCAAGGCGGATGACCTCGATACACGGGGATTCACCTCTATAACACGGTACTCATGCGTAGCGGGGTTGAACGCGAACTGCACGTTGCATCCGCCCTCTATCTCCAGCGAACGGATGATCTTTATAGACGCGGTACGGAACATCTGGAGGTCCCTGTCGGATAGTGTAAGGCACGGGGCGCATACGATGGATTCGCCTGTGTGAATCCCCATGGCATCCAGATTCTCCATGTTGCACACTATGATGCAATTATCCTTGGAGTCCCTCATCACCTCGTACTCTATCTCCTTCCACCCAAGGACGGATTCCTCAATCAGGACCTGGTGGATGCGGCTGTACGACAGCCCCAATGAGCAGATGTCACGGAGATCGGATTCATCATAGGCTACGCCCCCTCCGGTGCCGCCCAGGGTGAACGCCGGACGGACCAATACAGGATATCCTCCGATGCTGTCAACGGCCTCTATCGCCTCATCGACACTGCTGACGGAGCATGACTTCGGAACGGGTTCGCCGATTTCCTCCATGACCTCCTTGAACAGTTCTCTGTCCTCTGACCTGCGGATCGCCTCGGGCTGCGTACCCACCAGCTCAGCCCCGTATCTCTCCAGATAACCCTTATCAGCAAGTTCTGCGGAGATGTTGAGGGCCGTCTGGCCGCCCATTCCGGATATGACACCGTCGATACCTTCCTTCTCTATTATCCTGGCGACGGACTCTGCCGTCATCGGCTCCACATAGACCCTGTCCGCAGTATCTGGATCGGTCTGTATCGTGGCCGGGTTGCTGTTTACGAGGACTGTGCTGTACCCCTCCTCACGGAGGGAACGGCATGCCTGCGAACCCGAGAAATCGAACTCTGCGGCCTGTCCTATCACTATCGGACCTGAACCTATCACCAGAAGCTTCCTGTAGTCCTTCCTCATCTTTTCACCTCCTCTACGGCCAGATACAGCCTCTTGAACAGGAACGATGTGTCTTGCGGGCCCGGATTCGCCTCGGGATGATATTGGGCTGTGAATATTGGTAGATCCCTATGCCTCATACCTTCCACCGAGCGATCGTTGATGTTGAATTGATCCGCTATCAGCCCGGTGCCGTCCAGACTGTGCTCGTCCACGGCGAAGCCGTGATTCTGACTGGTGATGTACACCTTCCCCTCGTAGGAGACAGGTTGATTGCATCCGCGGTGGCCGAATTTCATCTTGTATGTGCTTCCCCCGAATGCCAATGCGGTAATCTGGTTGCCCAGACAGATGCCCATGATTGGCATTACAGCGGAAAGATCCGAAACGGTCCTGACAGGACCTTTCATTATGTTCGGATGGCTGGGGTCCCCAGGACCGTTGGATACCAGCAGACCGTGCACCCCTGATTCCTGTATGATGTCGGAAGGTGTGTCGTACGGGAAGACCATCACGTTGAAGTATTCACTTAAGCTATCCAATATATTGGCCTTCATACCGCAGTCTAGCAGGCCCACGGTATGCGCCTTGCCATTGTCTATCCTCATCATCTTCGGACAGGTGACCTCAGATACCAGGTCGGATTCCGAAGGCGTAGGCATCGTGGAAAGTCTGCTCACGGTGTCCTGTATCGATTCAGGATCGTGTATGAGTGCACCTTTGAGTGTGCCACGTTCCCTGATCCTCACCACCAGATCCCTCGTGTCGATGCCCGAGATACCCGGTACACCGTATTCCTTTAGGAAACCGTCTATCGTCCTTCCGCCGTAGGAGTATGAGGGGCAGTCGGTATATTCCCTGACCACCAGCGCACGACAGTGGATACCCGATGATTGGAAGAACTCCTCCGAGATACCGTAGTTCCCGATGATCGGGAACGTCATCACAAGGATCTGTCCCCTGTACGACGGATCGGTAAGGCTCTCCTGATATCCGCTCATACCGGTACTGAAAACGACCTCTCCGTAAGCATCCGCATCATAACCGAAGGGTTCCCCTTCATAAACAGTTCCGTCCTCGAGCACTAGATAGCTAGTCATCGGGGATTTGCCATCTAATAGACCCTATATAACCCTGATGCTGATACAATACTTTTTTGATGATTATCTGTCGATTTCGTAGATAAAATCCTATTAAATCTGTTATTTCTATATCAAATGTCTTGTTCTTTACAATTTTGTAGTTCATATGTTGGTTTTCATGTTAACGTTTATCTACATCATCGCAGATAGGATAATCCCGTTGATTCACATGAAATTCATTTTCGTCAGCGGTGGTGTGATATCGGGCCTCGGAAAGGGCATTACAGCATCATCCATTGGATTCCTGCTGAAATCCCGCGGAATAAAGGTCACCAGCATCAAGGTCGACCCCTATCTGAATATTGACGCAGGTACCATGAATCCGTACGAGCACGGAGAGGTCTACGTGCTAGATGACGGAGGGGAGGTGGATCTCGACCTCGGTAACTACGAACGCTTCATGGATTTGAAACTCGGCCGTGACAATAACATCACCACCGGGAAGGTGTACCGCTCGGTGATCGAGAAGGAGCGCAAGGGCGAGTACCTGGGGAAGACCGTGCAGATCGTCCCCCACATCACTAATGAGATCAAGGAGATGATCGTGAGAACTGCGAGGAACTCGGATGCGGATGTCACCATCGTGGAGCTCGGAGGTACGGTAGGTGACATGGAATCCATGCCGTTCCTGGAAGCCGCCAGGCAGCTGGGCCGCGACATCGGGAGAGAGGAGAACGCGATGTTCGTGCATTGCACGCTGGTACCGATAATGGGCTCCGTTGGGGAGGAGAAGACAAAGCCCACCCAGCATTCGGTGAGGGATCTGATGAACGCAGGCATCAGACCGGACATGATCGTCTGCAGGTGCAGGGAAGGGATCAACGATCAGGCGAAGGGGAAGATATCCATGTTCTGCGATGTCGATAAGGATGCGGTCATATCATGCCCCGATGCACGCTCCATATATGAGGTCCCCATAATACTGGACAGGCAGGGCGTAGCGGACTACATCATAAAGCACATGGGCCTGAAGCTAATGGCCAAGGATCCGGCCATAGAGCAATGGAATGTCTTCCTTGACGGCATCCTATCGCCCGAAAGGACGGTGGAGATAGCCGTGGTCGGGAAATACACGACACTGAGCGATTCGTACATGAGCCATATCGAATCCTTCGTCCATGCCGGCTCCGGGCTGAGATGCGGCGTCAAAATAAGATTCATAGACTCGGACCGTTTCATGAGCGAGGATCCCGAGCACCTGTTGGAAGGATGCGACGGAATCCTGATTCCCGGGGGATTCGGAACCAGGGGCATAGAAGGGATGATCGTCGCTGCGAGGTTCGCAAGGGAACATGACATACCGTTCCTGGGCATCTGTCTCGGTTTCCAGATAGCTACCATTGAGATAGCACGCGACGTGGCAGGGATCGCCAAGGCCGATTCCACAGAGTTCTCGCCGGATACCCCCGACCCCGTAATCTGTATCATGCCTGAGCAGAGGAACATCACCGGAATGGGCGGGACGATGAGGCTAGGAAGGTTCCGCACGGCGATTTCGGAGGGCTCCAAGGCCTGCTCCCTCTACGGCGGCAGGGTCTGCGACGAGCGCCACAGGCACAGGTACGAGGTCAACCAGGACTACGTGCAGAGGCTGGAGAAATGCGGCTGGCGTTTCAGTGGCAGATCGGAGGACGGCAGGAGAATGGAGATTGGAGAGCTCGAGGGCCATCCGTTCTTCATGGCAGCCCAGTTCCATCCGGAGTTCAACAGCAGGCCCCTTTCCCCCTCGCCCCTGCACAGGGGGCTCGTGATGGCCGCCATCAAGAAGAAATACGGAGCCGGAGACGGCATTTCCGAGGACTGAAAAACGGTCTGAATTGTTAGACAATCAGATATTTATACAATCTACAGGGTTGCATGGACGATGGCCACGAACGACACGGACATGCTCAGAGAACAGATAGAGACGATCGACGAGCAGATCATCGACCTTATCGCTACTCGCTTGGAGATCGCCGATGAACTGGCGAAAGCGAAGAAGAGTTCCTCGCAGGAATACTGGGATGAGAAGAAGGTAAACGAGGTCATAAAGAGATATCAGAAGCTGTGCAAGGAGGTCAACATAACATCTGACGAGGCGAGACAGATCGCCGAGATGCTCCTCAAGATCTCCAAGGAGAGGCAGTGGCATTACTTCGAGTGATATCCGTCGTTTTTCTCGGGATGACTGAGACCTTCGGTCTCAATCGAATTCCGGCACATAGTCCAAAGGATCTTTTACGATGTTGAGCACGACTGACGTATTGGTCCTCTTGACCCCGTCGATCATCAGGATATCCTTGACGACCTGTGAGAACTCGTCCCTGTTCTTGCAGGCGACCCATGCGATGGAATCGCACTCCCCAGTTACATCGAAAACCGCGACGATATGGGGCAACTTCCTGATGGAATCCTGCACGTTCAGCATTTCCTTGTCTATGAAGATTTGGATCATCCCCATGAAGTCGAATCCCATCTCCATGTAATCGATCTTGGCACGGTATCCCGTTATGATGCCTTTGGATTCCAGCGTCTTGACACGCTGTATGAGAGTGGTCGGATGGACCCCGAGTTCCTTGGCTATCTGCCTATAAGACCCTTGGCTCGATTTGCACATCAAATCGATGATCCTCTTGTCCAAATCATCAAAAGTATCCGACATCTGCACACCTTTTCTTTGTTATGATAGACGGATGACTATAAAATACGGCCCCCCAGTTTAGAAGATTCGGAATCGATGGCACCGAGGCCACCGTGAAGGAAGCCATGAAGAATCCAATGATGTGTAAGGACAATGAGCAACCAGTATTTACGCAACATCGGGTCGGTGATGGTATGGGCCAATATCATCAGACAGATCGTTCCAAAGGACGTCAGAGAACTGAATGCACAGCTCCGGATGTTCATGTATGGCACCGAGTCTGACCTGGATAAGCTCATGAAGGGGGGAGAGGCGTGCCAGAAAGAAGCAATCCTGACCCGTTACAAACTTATACCCAAGTTTACCGAGTTAGAGTTTTGAGATAACATCTATGCGTATACGATCAATTCTGTCCAGGATCGTCACCGGACGGGACGGATACCATCATGATTCTGATCCTCAAGGCGATAGGAGATCAGTTGCTGTCATCCGCAAGGAGCATTTTGTATCCGACCGGGATGACCTTGATGAAATTCCTGCAACTGTTATCCCAATCCTCCAGTAAAGACTTTGCAAGGCTGCTTCCAGTATATCTGAGGTGATCCTCTATCATCCTTCTCAACTCGTCGCGGTCGTGTTTGCTATCCACGAGCTCTAACTCGACCATGTCCATGTTGCATCTGCAATCGAAGTCACCGCTGACATCCAGGACGTATGCGACACCTGCTGACATCCCGGCCGCGAAATTCCTGCCGCATTCGCCGAGGACGACCACGCGCCCTCCAGTCATGTACTCACAGCAATGGTCGCCCGCACCTTCTACCACCGACACGGCACCGCTGTTACGAACGCAGAACCTCTCGCCGACCTTTCCGGAGATGTATAGCTCTCCGGAGGTCGCACCGTACAGGACGGTGTTGCCTCCGAGAACCTGACCCGATCCGTCCGCTCCATTACGCGAGATGGAGATCCTTCCTCCCGACAGTCCCTTCCCGATGAAATCGTTGGCTTCCCCCTCGAGATGGAATGATATACCCCTCCCAAGGAAAGCCCCGAAACTCTGTCCCGCGCTTCCCTCGAATCTCAGATCGACATCTTCGCTGATTCCGCGCCTGATCCTCTCTCCGGACATCATGGTACCCACCGACCGGTCGGTGTTGCGCAGATGGTAGCAGGACCTCACACGGCCTGCATCGATATCTCCGATGATCATCCTGTCGATCTGCCCAGCCAGCACATCCGGCTGACCGTCATCGAAGCATTTCTTCCCTTCCGCCACGTACAGCAGCGGGGAAATGTCCAATTCAGCCGTTTTGCCTGTAGTGGCCCTTCTCAGAATGAGGTCCGCGCGTCCGACTATCTCGCCTATGCTGCGGAAGCCCATGTCCGCGAGATATTGCCTGACATCTTCCGCGACCGCCCTCAGGTAGTTGGATACATTCTCCACCGTCCCCTTGAACCTGCATCTCTTCTCTGGATCCTGCGTTGATATCCCGACGGGACATGTGTTGGTCTGACATCTGCGGCACATCACGCATCCCATGGCGACGAGAGCGGATGTCGCGAAACCGTACTCCTCCGCACCCAGCAGGGCTGCGATGATGACATCGCGTCCGGTCTTGATCTGACCGTCGGTCTGCAGGATTACACGGCCCCTCAGTCCGTTCGACACAAGGGCCTGTTGCGCATCCGCCAGCCCGATCTCCCATGGGAGCCCGGCATATCTCATGGATGACAAGGGTGCGGCACCCGTACCCCCATCGGACCCGGATATGAGGATGATGTCCGCACCGGCCTTTGCGACTCCCGAAGCCACTGTTCCGACTCCTGATTCCGAAACCAGCTTCACACTGATCTTCGCCTTCGGGTTGGCGCATCTCAGATCGAGGATCAGCTGTTTGAGATCCTCTATCGAATAGATGTCATGATGCGGCGGAGGAGAGATAAGTGTGACACCGGGCAGCGTGTGACGCGTTGCTGCGATTATACCGTCCACCTTGAACCCCATCAGCTGTCCGCCCTCTCCGGGCTTGGCACCCTGTGCGCATTTGATTTGCAGCTCCTCCGCATTAACGATATACGAGACATCCACTCCGAAGCGGCCGGAAGCGACCTGTCTCACTCTGGAACGGATGTCCTTCCCGGCGACCGGGATGTTGCGATCCTCCGACTCCCCTCCTTCTCCGCAGTTGCTGCGGGCCCCCAGCATGTTCGCTGTTGCGGCCAAGGTCTCATGGGCCTCCTTACTGATGGCTCCGAACGACATGGCCTCTATCACGAACCTGGAAAGTATCGATTCCACCGGTTCTACCTCGTCCAAGAGTATGGGCGTACCTTTCTTCACATCCATTAGGTCGCGAAGGAAGAACAATCCCTCTCCATGATCCGCTCTGTCGGCGAACTCCCGATATACGGTCGGATCGGCGGATGCGGCATGCAGGAGCTTAACGACTTCGCGTGACCACGCATGCCTCTCCTCATGGTCGCTGTAATCGAATCCTTCGTCTCCTTCGAGACCCTGCATCCTCCCGATTGCGATCGAATGGTTTCTGATGATGTCATCAGCGATATCCTCCAGGGTCATCCCGCCGAGCTCCGACCTGGTACCCATAAGGTAATCCCTGCATACCTTCTCATCGAGTCCGATCGCCTCGAATAGACACGAACCGCGGTAGGACCTGATCGTGGATATCCCCATCTTGGACATTATCTTCTTGAGACCGTTCTCCAGAACGCGGATGCATCTATACTCCGCCGTATCGGGATCGTACGGGATGCGGCCGGATTCGGAGAGCTCCTCGATTATCCTGTACAGCATGTACGGATTGACCAGGTTAGCGCCGTATGCGAACAACAGGGCCATGTGCTCCACCTCCCTAGGCTCACCCGACTCCACTATGATGCCGGTCTTCATCCTCTTGCCGTTAGCGATGAGATGCTGGTTAACGGCCGAGACCGCCAGTAGCGACGGTATCGGCGAATGGCCCTCATCTACGCAACGGTCGGAGAGTATGATATATGATTCACCGTCATCCACGATCCTGTCGGCCCGGGCGCATATGTCCTTGAGGGCACGCTCGAGCCCTCTCCTGCCTTCGGAGACATCGAACACCATCGGGATGGTCTCTGTGAAGAATCCCCTGTATCTGAGGTTCTTGAGAAGATCCAATTCCCTATTCGTTATAATCGGGTGCCTTACCTTGACGATATGGCAGTTCACCGGGGCCGGCGACAGTATGCTGTTCTGGACAGGACCTATGTAGCCGGTTATCGACATCACCAGCTCCTCCCTGATGGGATCGATCGCCGGGTTGGTCACCTGAGCGAATGACTGCCTGAAGTAATTGAAGAAGGATTGGGGCTGGTCCGACAGTATCGGCAGCGGAATATCGCATCCGGCCGACGAGACGGGTTCCTTGAATTGGAGGATCGACGGTACGATTATCCTATCGATATCATACTTGGTATACATGAACTCGAGTTTCTTGAGATGTTCTCCGTCGACACCGCGTCCGACGGTGCGTCCCGATGAAACGGAAGCAAGGTCGAGCCTGTTCTTCTCCAGCCAATCCCTGTACGGGTAAGCGGATGCGAGGATTTCCTTGATCCTGTCATCACGCAGTATCATACCCTCGGAGGTGTCGATGATTATCATCTTCCCCGGCATCAGCCTCCCTGATTCCCTGATATCCGGAACATCGACATCGATCACTCCCGCCTCCGATGCGAAGATGAAGAGTCCCTCGTTCGTCAGAGTGTATCTGACAGGGCGCAGTCCGTTCCTGTCGAGCATCCCGCCGGCGATGGTACCGTCCGTGAACAGGACCGCTGCGGGACCGTCCCAAGGCTCCATGAATATCGAGTTGTACTCATAGTATGCCTTCAGCGAATCGGGTATCGGGTTCTTGTCGTTCCACGACTCCGGTATCAGCACGGACATCGCGTTGGACATCGACATACCGCTCTGGATGAGGAACTCGAACACATTATCAAGGGACGAACTGTCGCTCATCCCGGGCTGCACTATCGGGGATATCTGCGATATATCGGGAAATTTTTCGCTGGAGAGCATGCTCTCCCTCGCCGTCATCCAGCGACGGTTGCTGTCGATCGTGTTTATCTCACCATTGTGGCAGAGCATGCGGAACGGCTGCGCCAGCTTCCATCTGGGAACGGTGTTGGTGCTGAACCTGGAATGGACCATCGCTATCGCGGAACATACATCCGGCTCCGATAGGTCGAGATAGTATGAGCGAAGCTGCTTCGGGGTGAGCATGCCCTTGAACACTATTGTACGCGTAGAAAGGCTGCATATGTAGAAATCCTCATCGCGGATGGTCTTCTCCGCCCTCTTCCTCATCATGTACAGCTTCCTCTCCAGCGTCGAGTTGCTGTCGTAGCTGCTGACGAATATCTGCTTGATGGCCGGTTCCGTGTCCAGGGCCATAGGCCCCGGCACCGAATGATCTACGGGCACGTCGCGCTGAGCGAGTATGGATAGACCGAGCTCTGAGCATATCGCCTCCACCGAAGAGAGGCAGGATCCCATCGATCCTTCATCCCTGGGAAGGAAGAGTATCCCGGTGCCGTATCTCCCACATTCAGGTACCTTTATCCCGATCCTGATGTAGAAATCATGAGGTATCTGTATCGTTATCCCGGAACCGTCGCCTGTCCTACCGTCAGCGTTCTCGGCACCGCGGTGGGCCAGGTTCTCCAGGACCGTCAATCCCTTCTCGACGATATCATGCCCCTTCCTGCCACCTATGTCTACGACCATGCCGACACCGCAGGAGTCCTTCTCATCCGTCGGATCGTAGAGTCTGGAGCCCGGCCTCATGTCCCCACCGTCAGTGTATGAAGAGCAGCTCTCTGTACTTTGGGAGGGGCCACATCTGATCGTCCACCATCATCTCAAGGGAATCCACATGGGACCTTATCTTCTCCATGAGAGGGACGATCTTGTCATGATACAGGAGAGCGACACCGCGGCCTTCGGTCATTACGGCGAGCTCATCGTCCAGCGAGTCGAGCTCGATGACGTAGTCCTCCGCGGAGGATATGTCAGCCGATATACAGTCGACCAGCCTCAGCTGTGTCCTGGCCCTCTTCTCGAATTCCTTCTCCCCGTAAATCTCCTTGAGGCTCTTTATGTTCTCCAGTATCATGCTCTGGTATCTTATCGCGACCGGGATCACATGGTTGGTGGTAAGATCGCTGAGCACCTTCGCCTCTATGGCGATCTTCTTGCAGTAGATCTCCCAATAGACCTCCTTCCTGGAAGCGAGCTCCACCGGCGTGAGGACACCGGTCTCTGTGAATATCTCTACGGTCCTGTCGGATGTGTATGCATCGTAGACCACAGGTACCGAGGTCTCGCAGTCGAGACCGCGTCTCTTCGCTTCCGCTTTCCATTCCTCGGAGTATCCGTTGCCGTCGAAGCAGATGTCCTGACATGCCTTGTACGTCTCGCGGGTCACATCCATGACCGCCTGCATGGGTTTCAGTCCCTCGGCGATCTTGGCGTCGACCTGCTTCTTGAACTGGATGAGTTGGTGTGCCAAAATGGTGTTCAGAACGGTGATGGGTCCGGAACAGTTTGCAGAGGACCCCACGGCCCTGAACTCGAACCTGTTACCGGTGAAGGCGAATGGCGAGGTCCTGTTCCTATCGGTGTTATCGACCAGAAGCTCGGGTATCTGCGGTATTCCTAGACTGTATCCCTTCTTTCCGGTGATCTTGACCATATCCTTGGTGGAGAGCAGTTCCTCGAATGCCTCGCTGACCTGCTTGCCCAGGAACGACGAAATGATGGCAGGAGGGGCCTCATTGGCTCCGAGCCTGTGGGCATTGGTCGCGTTGAGAACCGTGGCCTTCAGGAGCGCACCGTTGTCATACACGGCCTTGAGCGTGTT
>ERZ842401.5474-NODE-5474-length-14067-cov-5.311376_pt1 | contig 14067 bp, 11 predicted proteins | sample MGYA00521270_ERZ842401 | MGnify/ENA primary metagenome ERZ842401 (study PRJEB31892, sample SAMEA3878208) | bioreactor metagenome | biome: Moose rumen | place: Sweden | collected 2011-10 | study: EMG produced TPA metagenomics assembly of the PRJEB12797 data set... | reverse complement strand
TTGTGTTTTACGATGTTTTAGGCGATGTTGTGTGCGGTGGCTTTGCTATGCCAATCCGCGAAGGAAAAGCTAAGGAAATTTACATTGTAGCTTCTGGCGAGATGATGGCGCTTTATGCGGCAAACAATATCTCAAAGGGTATTGCAAGATATGCAAGACAGGGCGGCGTGCGTCTGGGCGGCATCATCTGTAACTCACGTAACGTTGACAGAGAGGCAGAGCTGGTAAGAGCCTTTGCCGAGGAGCTGGGCACGCAGATGATACACTTTGTACCCCGTGACAACGAGGTGCAGCGTGCCGAGATAAGAAAGAAAACAGTTATACAGCACAAGCCCGAATGCCACCAGGCTGACGAGTACAGAGAGCTGGCAAAGAAGATAGAGCAAAACGATATGTTCGTTATACCCAAGCCCATGACCCAGGAAAGACTTGAAGAGATACTTGTCGAATACGGTCTTATGGACAGCTTAGAGGACGACTACCGTATATAACAACCACTATGTTGACCCGTGAAGCTGCGGGTCTGCCGATAAGGAGCGGAAAATATGAGCAAGGTAAATTTGACCATACCCGAGGTGGAGATAAGAGAGATAAGACTCGGCTCTATCACGGGCTTTCAGGGCACCGCAAAGGAGCTTGTTTCAGCCTGCGGGGGCTGTGCAGGCAAGCTAAAGGATAAAACACGTTCATTCAGCCAGTGCCTGGGCTGCGGAACATCAAACGCTGCCTGTACACTGACACTGATACAGGACGCAGCTATAATCAGCCACGGTCCTGTGGGCTGCTCGACCTGTCTGCACGAGTTTGCTTTCACCTACAGGGTGAACGCTTATTTAAGACAGATAGACCACCCCACCCAGAGAAAGATATTCTCCACAAATCTTGAAGAAAAGGACACCATCTACGGCGGCAGCAAAAAGCTTGAAGCCGCTATAAGGGAGGTCTTTAAAAGAGCGAAGCCAAAGGCTATTTTTGTTATAACCACCTGTGCCGCAGGCATCATCGGCGATGATGTGGAGAGCGTGACCAACGCCGCAGAGGAGGAGCTGGGCATACCCGTTGTGGCAGTGTTCTGCGAGGGCTTCCGCTCGAAGATGTGGACCTCGGGCTTTGACGCAGGCTACCACGGCATTGCAAGAAAGATAATCAAGCCTGCAAGACAGAAGAGGAACATCATAAACGTAATAAACTTCTGGGGCAGCGATATTTTTAAGGAATGGTTCAACGAGTTCGGCTATGAGCCTAACTACATAACCCCCTTTGCCACGGTGGACTCACTTTCATATTCCTCAGAGGCTGCGCTGACCATACAGGCGTGCTCTACTCTGGGCTCATATCTTGGGGCTGCGCTGGAGCAGAGCTTTGGTGTGCCCGAGATAAGGAACTCGCCCCCCTACGGCATAGCACAGACCGACCGCTGGTTCAGGGAGCTGGGTGAGATACTGGGCAAGCAGGCAGAGGTAGAGGAGTTTTTAAAGCGCAAAAAGGAGGAATACCTGCCTAAGATAGAGGCGCTGAGAGAGCGCCTAAAGGGCAAGACCGCCTATGTTACCGCAGGCGCTTCCCACGGTCACTCGCTGCTGGCACTTTTAAAGGAGCTGGGCATGGAGCCCCAGGGCGCTGCTATATTCCACCACGACCCCCAGTATGATAACGAGGACGAGAGGGCAGACACCCTTAAACACACTGTTGAGGACTACGGCGATGTGCCGAACTACAACGTCTGCAACAAGCAGGAGTTTGAGCTGGTGAACGTGCTCAACCGCATAAAGCCCGATATACTGCTGGCACGCCACGGCGGCATGACCCTTTGGGGAGCAAAGCTGGGCATACCCTCGCTGCTTATCGGTGACGAGCACTTCGGCATGGGCTATGAGGGCTTGGTGGCTTACGGCGAGAGGATAGCCGAGACTATCGAAAACGACGAGTTTGTTAAAAATCTGGAAAAGCATTCTGTGAACCCCTATACAAAATGGTGGCTTGAACAGGACCCATATACATTCCTTGGAGGTAATTTCTGATGGCAGGATTAATTGAACAGGAGCGCTACACCTGTGCCATAGGCGCATTGCAGACGGTGGTGGCAATACCGAGGGCAGTACCTATCCTGCATTCGGGACCCGGCTGCGGAACGATGATAAAGGGCTTTTTCGAGCGCTCGGCAGGCTATGCAGGCGGCGAGACCGCACCCTGCACCAATTTCAGCGAGCGTGAGGTAGTATTCGGCGGCACTGACAGGCTCAGGAGCATAATCAAAAACACATATAAGGTGCTGGACACAGACCTGCAGGTAGTTGTAACAGGCTGCACCGCAGGCATTGTGGGCGACGATGTGGCGTCGGTAACGGACGAGTTTTTATATGACGAGGACAGACCTATAGTACACGTTGAGACCTCGGGCTTCAAATCAAACAACTACGTTTCACACTCGGCGGTGGTCAACGCTATAATCGACCAGTATGTGAGCCGTTTTGAGGAGGAGAACGAGGCAAGGAGCGAGAAGAACCTTGTAAATGTTTTCGCCTCGATCCCCTATCAGGACCAGTTCTGGAAGGGCAATTTAAAGGAGTACAAAAGGCTGCTGGAGGGGCTGGGTCTGAAGGTAAATATCCTTTTCGGACCTCACTCAAAGGGAGTTAAGGAGTGGCAGACGATACCAAAGGCGAATTTCAACGTATTTGTCTCCCCCTGGTACGGCGAGCCTATCGTTAAGAACCTTGAAAGGCGCTACAAGCAGCCCTACTATCAGTTCGGCTACACTCCCATCGGTGCCAACGAGACCACACGCTTTTTAAACGGCGTGCTGGATTTCGCCATAGAGCAGGGTGCAGAGATAGACGAGAAAAAGGCAAGGGCATTTATCAAAGAGGAAGAGGACGCATACTATGAGGAGCTTGACAATCTGGCGACCTTCCTGCTGGAGTTCCGCTACGGACTGCCCTCATACGTACACGTTTTGCACGACTCGGGCTATGTGACGGGTCTCACAAGGTTTTTGCTCCACGAAACGGGACTTGTGCCCAAGGAGCAGTTCATAGTTGACAATGTTCCCCAGAAGTATCAGGAGAAGATAGCCGCAGACATCAAGGCGACCTCAGACAAGAGGGAGATACCCGTATACTTCGACCCCGACGCAGGGGCAATGCAGGACCTTATCAGGGGCTTAAACCACAGCGGCAGAGGACTGATAATCGGCAGCGGCTGGGACAAGGAGCTTGCCGAAGAGATAGACGCAGATTTTCTGTCGATAGCCTGCCCCACCCCCTACAGGATAGTTTTGACCACGAACTACGTGGGCTACACAGGCGGACTGAGGGTCATCGAGGACATTTACAACACGGCGCTTGCGACCTACAAGTGATAAAAAACAAAGCTTTTCCCCTCACCAAAGGGGGAGACGGACATTTGTGATGATCTGAACTTATCTTCCTCTCGCCGCAGGCGGGGGGAAGAAAGCGTATATAACAACGGTCAGACGGTCGTAAAACTCGGCGTAAAAATTATAATTCAGAATTGTAAAACCAAGCCGCAATTACGGTGTTTCATAGTTTTGCGAGCGGCTGATAAAAACGGTATAAAGGAGCATTAATTATGGCGAGGGCAGCAGTTGCCACATCTGACGGCATAAATGTTAACGAGCATTTCGGTCACGCACAGTTTTTCAGGGTATACGAGCTTGGTGATGATGGCTACAGGCTTATTGAGGTAAGAGATGCGGTGGCTGCCTGCCAGGCAGGCTTCACCCATGACAAGACACGCTTTGACCGCATTATCGACCTGATATCCGACTGCGACGCACTTTTCGTACAGCGGATAGGTCAGGGCGCAGCGGCGTATCTCATAGAAAAAAACGTGAGAGTTTTCGAGGTCGACGCCCCCGTTGACGCACTGCTGAAAAAAGTGATAGCTGACAAGCTTATATAGTACGAATGATTTGACCGTTTTGCATATCTCTGCAAGGCGGTCTTTTTATTGCCATGATTCCGATTTTGTGCTATTATTAGATCACAAAATTTTTTTCACTTCACCTGCAAGGAAACGCAGAGCTCAAACGTGTTATAAGTGAAGACCAAATGAAAGCGATCGCAGCCCTCTAAATGCAAGACAGTTTATTTATCGGCATGGTGTGCAAACACATAAAAAGCAGGAATATTGACGCAGGAAAAATTTCGCCGCAGGCGTATCTTGCTTCTTGCCTCTTGCCTCTTATACTCGCCTCTGTTTCAAAATATCCATTAGATTTATTTATGTGCAAAGATAATGGATACTTTGGAGCAGAGGGGAGTATATAGCTGAGCGCTGCCGTTCTTGCTTCATTAAGGGGGGTACTTGGTTTCATGGCTGATATCACGCCCTGTGAGAATACAACAGAATACATATACAGCACCTATTTCGATATGGTCTACAGGATATGCTTTGTTATGCTGGGGGGCAATGCTGCCGATACCGAGGACGCAGTGCAGACTGTATTCATGAAGTACATCGAAACGGCTAACAAGCCTGCGGCTGGCGAGCACACTAAGGCTTGGCTGATAGTTACGGCGAAAAATACCTGCCTTAGCTTTTTGCGGCTCAGCCACAGGAAAAACAGGGATATTGACGCTGCTAAAAACCTGTCGGCGGATTTTCACTACAGCGAGGCTTTAGACGCAGTCATGCACCTGCCCCGAAAGGAAAAGCTGGCGGTATATCTCTGCCTTTATGAGGAATACACCGCAGCGCAGGCGGCTAAGATAATGGGGTGCAAAGAGAACACGGTGTATTCATACATACACAGGGCAAGAAAAAAATTGCAGAGACAGTTAGGAGAGTGAGCTTTATGACAGATGAAGGATTTAAAGATATCATCAAAAGGGAGCTGGGCAATATCCAGCCCCCCGAAGAGGTCAGAGCTCGCATACTGAAAGGCTTGACAGGTGATAGTATGAAAGAAAAGACAAACAGCATAAGCATGACATCTGCGGAAAATGAACATTTAGCTATGGCAGAGGAGACAAGGACACAAAGGGTGCGTGTGACCCACACGGGCAGGCTCACCGCAGCGGCGGCGGCAGCGGTGCTGGTCATCGGGGGAGCTGCCTATGGGCTGAACAGCTCCCAAAAGGCGGATATAACTCCCCCTGCGGCGCCCGGGGAGACCACATCGCAGGAGGACGTGCAGTCGATAAGCTGCCCTGTGGTGCAGATACAGTATGACAGCAGCGGCGAGACTGTTTATGACAAGTTCGGCGATAACAGCTTTATCTACCAGATACCCGACGGGCGTTATCTTGTTGAGCAGTGGGGCAACCACGATGACGAGGAGGACAAATGGTGGGCAGACGAAAAGGGCGAGTCGGCAGGGGTGTATGACTATTTCGTATACGACCCCGAAAGCGGCGTGATAAGCGAAGATATTCTCACCAGCGACCTTTGGGGAGCTGACATAAAGGACGAGGGCTTTGTGCTTTACGGCGACTACGGCTATGACGAGCAGACCGAGCGTGTTACCAGCGTAAGGGCAGAATACCACAGCTATGACAGCATGATGGAGGGCTCGGACTTTTACACCTATGAAGCCCCCGAGGGGGAGAGCATAGTTATACCGCCCAGCTTTTCCCAGAACGGAATGTACCTTTGCGCAGCCACCACAAAGCTTGATGAAAATGGCGGCACTGCCACCCTGCGTGATGCATACTCCGGGGTGATATTATCCCAGACCTATGCCGAGGGGCTTTATGAGTGCATACGGATAGAGGGCGCTGTAGGTGCTGATGCTTATCAGGTAATGGGCACGGCAGATAATAAGAATGTAACAAAGCTGCTTGACAGAAATTTCCCACAGGGTATTGAGATACCTGTGGCTGACACGGTCTATTACTATGACGGCAGCCGCATGGCATACTGCGACTCTGATGACTCGGTATTCAAGGTCAGCGATATAAGGGACGATGATGATAACGGTGTTATGGACGGCGAGGGTGCCAGGGAGATAGAGGCTCTTGCGGATATGGAAACAGGCAGGTATGCCATCATAGGCAGCCGTGCGGTGGACGGTCATCTGATAATGGCGTTTGAGGAGCTGGGCACCGACACCGAGGTGCTAAAGGTGCTGGAAACAAATGAGTTCACCCTTGTGAACGAGTTCCGCTTTGAGCTGAGGGCAGTGCCCGATATTTACGGACAGGGCACGTTTTTAAACAGCAAAACAGGTGAGCTGTACATACATGACGCAGCATACTGCAATGACTTACAGGCAAATATTTTCAGCGGAGAGTACAGAAATTACAGCCGGGTGCAGGAGGACGGAGAGGTATCGACTGCGGAGAGCGCTGAGACTTTAAACACCGAGCCGCAGCTGCCTGAAAACAGTATTTTGTACCTGTACAGAGACTCTCGGATAAACGGTGAGTTCACTGATAATGAGGTGGTAAAAAGTGTGTATTCAGCAGCCTGTGATATCAAAGAAAAGTATGCGGTCACTGAACTGCCCGAGGTAAGCTTTGAAGAACACACCTACGACGGAAGCTTTACTTTAGCGGAGATAAACGACGAAAACGGCAAAAGCCGGCTAACCATTTTCTGGGGAATGCAGGGCGTCGGGGGAAATTACATCATTATCGACGACAATGCATACTATACCGACGACGGTGAAGCGCAGGCGCTTATAAAAGAGCTGACAGACCTTGCAAAGCGGGAATATCTCAGCAGCAGACCTGCACGGGAGCCTGATGAATGCAATATAATTTTCAGCGATGACGGCGGAGACTACTACAGTATAGATGACAAGACCTTTGTGGACAGCCTGTATGCAAAGGTAAAAGCGGTGACTGAGAGCTATGAGCCCGAAAAGGTGCAGGCAGGCAGCTCGGGCGAGCAGGTGCTGATAAGCTTTTTAAATTCAGGCTCTGCCGAGACAGGCAACGGTGTTATGGATATCAAAATACCCGATATAAACGGCGATGTTATCGAGGTGGATATGCTTGATCGCTACCACGCCGAAAACGGAGAGGTAGGGGAAATTATGGAGATGATACAGGCTTATACTACGGAAGAAAACGTTGTTACCACCGTAACGGCGGCTATGCCCGATGAGGAGCTTTCTGAATGACAAAAATACAAGCGGCAGGCAGCAAAATGTCTGCCGTTTTGCTTTTGCCGGGCAAAATACACAAAATTTGTACAGAATATTCTACAGCAAAACTTTTATGTTAGTCTTGACAAATCCCTCGGAAATATGAGATAATATTATAAGCAATTTTAACAAACAGGAGCTGAGAAAAAGAGGGGTCTTGCCTCTTACCTCTCACCTCTTACATCTAAAAGGAGGAATAATTATGTCAAAGTTTGTATGTGAGATCTGCGGTTATATCTATGAGGGCGAGAACCCACCCGAGAAGTGCCCACAGTGCAATGCGCCTGCGTCAAAGTTTTCAAAGATGAACGAGGAGGCTGAGATAGTTTGGGCTGACGAGCACAGGGTCGGTGTGGCTCAGGGCCTTGACGAGGAGATAGTAGCAGGACTGAGAGAGAATTTCAACGGCGAGTGCTCTGAGGTAGGTATGTACCTTGCAATGGCAAGAGTCGCTTACAGAGAGGGCTATCCCGAGGTAGGTCTTTATTACGAAAAGGCTGCCTGGGAGGAGGCTGAGCACGCTGCCAAGTTCGCAGAGCTGCTGGGCGAGGTAGTGACGCCCTCAACCAAGAAGAACCTGGAGCTGAGATACATGGCTGAGAACGGCGCCTGCGAGGGCAAGCTCAAGCTGGCTAAAAAGGCTAAGGAGCTGGGCTATGACGCAGTTCACGACACCGTTCACGAAATGGCTAAGGACGAAGCAAGACACGGCTGCGGCTTCAAGGGACTGTATGACAGATACTTCAAATAAGTGCTCACCGCACTGGGTCCTCGCCGGACGGGGTATTTCCCCCACCTGCCGCACTATTGTGTGGTGGGCAAGCACTCGAGTCCTCCCCGGAGGGGAGGAGGGCGCTTTTGTGGCGGCTAGTATTTTGTGACGCTGCGCGAACCCTGTAAACGAGTTTTTGTGCGGCTTACCGCATAATTCTGTAAACCAAATATCTGTAGGGGCGGTCATTGACCGCCCTTTTTTATGCCCGAAATATGTTTGAAAGGCGCACATATACAAAGGTGGGCTGCTGGTCGCTAGTCGTTAGAGAGCCAGGTGCTAGAAAACCGATTTGCGAAATTATGCGTTAAACGCACCAATGCAAAGGTCTGAAAAACTCCACAAAGTTTCAGTGGGGGAAAATAATTCAAAATGAGGTACGGCGCACAAAGTCATCATTTTGCAAGGTTGGCGCAGCCATCAAAATACCAGCAGCCACGAAAGCACCCCCTCCCCTCCGGGGAGGACTCGACAACTTGTCGCCCACACAATAGTACGGCAGGTGGGGGAAATACCCCGTCCGGGGAGGACTCGAGTACCTGCCGTCCCCCACAATAGTGCGGTAGGTGGGGGAAGTAAATAAGTTTACAAAAAAACAATTATTATTGTAAATAATTGTGATATAATTGTTATAATTAAAAGTGTGTGCTCAGGGCGGAGCTTGGGAGGTGTGCAGGAATGGAGACAAATAAAAGATCGGCGGCTGGTGCGCTTAAAAAAATGCAGGTCTTTTATGTTCTTATGCTGATAGTTACCTGCGCAGGGCTCCTCAGCTATGTGGGGTATGAGCATTACCGCCACCAGATAAAGACCGAAGCCGAGCTGCTGGGGGCTGCCAACAAGCAGACTAAAATAGCTGCCGAGGAGTTTTTTGATAAGCTGGAGGACGCCAGCGTCGCCCTGCTGTCAAACGAGGATATTATCGGCTTTGACGCTGACGCCCCCGACGCGGACGAGTTTGAGATATCCCAGAAGCTGGGGCAGATAAACAAAAGCGTTACCGTGCTGAGCCTTATGGATAACTACTGCGATTTTGCCATAGTTTACCGCAACAGCACCTGTGCAGGCAGGCTGTCTGACGGCTCTAAGGAGCTGATATCGGGGGATAAGGAGCTTTATGACGCCATGCGTGACCTGCTGGGCGACGCCAAGACCCTCTGGATAACAGGTATCGGCGGCGACCTGTCAAAGATATTCTATATAAGAGCTGCCAGCGAGAACAGCTGCTTTCTGGGCTCATTCTATTCGCAGGAGCTGGCGGATATCCTGGTGACAGGCAAGGCTCCCAAAAATACTGACCTTTATCTGCTGGATAACAACGGCAGCTGCGTTATCGCCACAGGCAAGGTAGCCTATAATGAGAAGGACATTGCCGAGGACGGCAGCTATACCGTTCTGGAGTATGAAAGGATACAGGCGGCGGAAAGTCTGCACACCGGCTGGAAGGTCGTAAGTGTCAGAAGAATGAAGGAGACTATAGATATCTACAGGTTCATGGCTGTTGAGGTAGCGGCTGTACTGATAATAGTTATAGCTATGCTGTCAGTTTTCAACATACTTACCGCCAGAAACAGCGACCTGTTCAGCTCTGACCAGCTGGCTGTCAGCCCCTCGATAGATGCGCTGACGGGGCTTAGCAACGCCGAGGAGGCGGAGGACCTTATCGCCGATAAGATAGAGACCTGCATATCAGGCTCCACCATAATGCTGGCGGTGGTGAGGATAACTAACCTTGACGAGATAAGGGAGAACTACGGCAAATCGGGCTACAACGGCGCTATCGTAAAATATTCGCATATCCTCTCCAGCTTTTTCGGAGCTGAGAAGGAGGGCTCGAAAAATATAGTGGGCAAAACGGGCGAGAACGAGTTTGTGGTGTTTGCCGATTTTACCGAGTACGACCTTTTCAAGGCTCACGACCGACTTAAAGAGAGCCTTGAAGAGCTGGACAATACCCTTAAAAACAGCTTCCTTGACCACGAGGGCGATGTGGTATGCGTTGTGGGCGCAGCCATCTACCCCGACAGCAGCACCGATTATGACGAGCTGTATGACATAGCGGTGCAGTCGCTGCTGGAGGCTGACCAGAGCGGTAAGAGCTACGTGCTGCACAAGGCAGGCAAGGGGGGCAGCTAGTATGAAAAGATTTTTTGACAAGGCGGCTGCGGTCTGCATAGCTGCCGCTGTTGCCCTTGGCTGCGGCTCATGCAGCTTTAAGGAGGTCACCTATAATGAAAGCACTGCCGAGATAAGCTTTTCATGGTGGGGCGGAGATGAGAGGAATGAGAGGACTCTTGAAGGGCTCTCGAAATTCCAGGAGCAGACAGGCATTATGGTGGACGCTGAGTACAGCGAGTTCACGGGCTTTAAGGCACGCATGGACTCCCAGTTCTACTCTGAGACCCAAGCCGATGTTATGCAGCTCAACTACGACTGGCTCTATCAGTATTCCCCCGAGGGTGATGATTTTTACGACCTGGGGGAGCTTACGGAGTATATCGACCTTGGCACCTATACCGAGGAAAGCCTTGAATGCGGCACCATAAACGGCAAGCTCAACGCCGTGCCCTACAGCATGAACGTGCTTTCATTCGTATACAACAAAAAGCTTTATGACAGCTACGGTCTGCCCCTGCCCAAGACCTGGGAGGACCTTTTTGAAGCGGCAAAGGTCATGAGTAAGGACGGGGTGTACCCCCTGTGCTTTTCAAGCAAGCATTTGTGGATGAGCTGCTGTGTTTATCTTGAACAGACAACGGGCAAAAAAGCCTTTTACGATGACGAGCCTGCCATGAGCGCGGAAGATCTGGAGATAATGCTGGAGTTCGGCAGCAGGCTGCTCGGTGAAAAAGTGACCTGTCTCGGCTCGGATTTCGACCGCTCGGACTTTGTTACAGGCAGCATGGCGGGGGTAGTCACCTGGATATCCGACCTGGGATATTATGCCGATGCGGACAACAACGGCGCTGTAGTACCCACCCTGGGGGATTACGTAACTGCCGAAAACAGCGTTGCCTTTGGGTGGGAGATGAAGCCCACGGGACTTTACGCCATAAAAAAGACCGCCAAGGACCCCGAGGCTGCGGCAAAGCTGATGGACTATCTGATAAACAGCGCCGATATGGCAGCCCTGCTGGAGCTGACAAAGGGCGTGCCCATAAGCACCTCGGCGGTGGAGGCACTTGAAGCAAGAGATCTGCTGGACGGCATGGAATATGACGCCACCTGCAAAATGAACGGGACCAAGGGCTTCGGCACAATGAGCTACCGCCTTGAAGCCCAGACCTATATAGACATCTTCACCCAAGCCTTAGAGAGCATTTACTACGGCAAGGCAGATGTGCAGACGGCGGCGCAGACGGCTTATTCTGAAATACACGGCTGATCTGATTCATAATTCATAATGCATAATTCATAATTGTCGGTATCGCCTATCGGCGATGTTATGCCCATTCGGGCGATAGCTGCCAGTCGCTAGTGGTTAGAGTGCTAGTGGCTAGAAAACCGTTTCTCCAAATTATGCGGTAAAACGCACAAAAACTCTTTTGCAAGGTTGGCGCAGCCATCAAAGTAATAGCTGCCACAAAAGTACCCCCTCCCCTCCGGGGAGGACTCGAAAACTCGCCCACCACACAAAAGTGCGACAGGTGGGGGAAACACCCCGTCCGGTGAGGACAGGTTGACAAGGTTGGTTTAAAGTGCTATAATTTTTATAAAGATATAGATTTGAAAAGAGGTTAATTATCAATGCTTACTCTGGATAAGGTTTTTGATGCTTCAAATGTTTTAAAGGAGGTGCTCAGACCTACTGCCTGTATCGCTGCGCCTGCGGTGAACCCTGAGTGCAATGTTTTTCTTAAAACTGAAAATTTGCAGGTAACAGGCTCTTTTAAGGTAAGGGGTGCTTATTACAAGATATCCCAGCTGTCTGACGAGGAAAAGGCGCAGGGAGTTATCGCCTGCTCGGCAGGAAACCACGCACAGGGTGTGGCTCTGGCGGCGGCTAAAAACGGCATAAAGGCTACCATTTGCCTGCCCGACGGCGCACCTATCTCAAAGGTTGAGGCTACCAGGAGCTACGGCGCTGAGATATGCCTGGTGCCGGGCGTTTACGACGACGCATATGCCGAGGCGCTGAGACTAAAGGAGGAAAAGGGCTACACCTTTATCCACCCCTTTGATGACGAGAATGTTATCGCAGGTCAGGGCACTATCGGGCTGGAGATACTCAACCAGGTGACCAATGCCAATGTGGTGGTGGTACCCGTGGGCGGCGGCGGACTTATATCGGGCGTTGCCTTTGCTATCAAGCAGCTCAACCCGAGAGTTAAGGTTTACGGCGTTCAGGCTGAGGGTGCGCCATCTATGGTGAAGTCGCTGGAGGAGGACAAGATACTCTGCCTTGACAGCGTGCACACCATTGCCGACGGCATACAGGTAAAAGAGCCCGGCGAGCACACCTTTGAATACTGCAAGCAGTTTGTTGACGGCATAGTTACTGTCAGCGACGACGAGGTAAGCTCGGCAATACTCCACCTTATCGAGAAGCAGAAGCTTATCGCCGAGGGTGCAGGGGCTGTTTCGGTGGCGGCGGTAATGTTCAACAAAATACCCGATATCAAGGGCAAAAACGTTGTCTGTCTGGTTTCGGGCGGCAATATCGACGTTACTATCCTTTCAAGAGTTATCAAGAGAGGTCTGCTCAAATCAGGCAGGTCGGATACTCTTACCATTCAGCTGGAGGATAAGCCGGGTCAGCTAAAGGGCGTTTCGGCTATAATCTCAGACCTGGGGGGAAATGTGGTATCTATCCACCATGAGAGAGCCAGCGAGGACAGCGATATCACCGAATGCCTGCTGAGACTGGTGCTGGAGACCAGAAATTATGAGCACATCAGAGAGATAAGAGCCGAGCTGACAAGGCAGGGCTTTAAGATAGTCAACAAGTGACGGCGGTTTTATCGTAGACAGGCATAGCTTTGGCTATGCAGCAATATAAGTAAAAAGGAGTAATTAACAATGGCAGAGAAGGTTTACACAAAAAACGCACCTGACGCAATAGGTCCCTATTCGCAGGCTGTTATCACAGGCGACCTGGTTTTCACATCGGGACAGATAGCTATCGACCCTGCAACGGGCAATGTTGAGGCTCAGACCATCGAGGAGCAGACACATCAGGTATGCAAAAACCTGACAGCAGTTCTTGAAGCCGCAGGAACTTCTATCGACAAGGCAGTTAAAACTGTGTGCTTTTTGAAGAATATGTCTGATTTCGCAGCCTTTAACGGCGTTTACGGCGAATATTTCACCTCAAAGCCCGCACGCTCATGCGTAGCTGTTAAAGAGCTCCCCAAGGACGTTCTTGTGGAGGTAGAGGTAATAGCTGCTTTGAAATAAAGTATTATTGATGGTATTTAGGCACTTCTGTCAGATGGCTGGCAGGAGTGCTTTGCTTTTCCCCGACTTTGATATGTTCTGCCGCAGACGGCGAGCTGTTGTACCGTGTGCAGGTTTTACAAAAGGCTCTCCCCCAATAAACAGCACACAAACTCTGCACTGCGCAAACTGCGGAAAATCGGGGGGGTTTGTGCAAGCTGTTTAAAGACGAGTACGATTAATTGTGCAATATTGAGCCGCAAAATTCTTGACAAATACAATATATTGTGCTATTATTATAAAGGTTTCACTAAATACGGTAAATTTTGATATGAAATAAATTTTGGAGAAAAGCGAGGTAAAAGACAATGATCAATGTAAATGTAAAGAACGGTGAGCTCACTGAGGAAGAGATCAAGGCATATGTAGCCAGGGCGCACGAGCTGTATCCCGGCAAGGCTATTGAGTCTATCGACCTGACGCTGGACGGCGATTATGTAGATGTTGACTACCACTTTGCCGCTGTGCCTTTCCAGAGGATAAGAAGGATAACAGGCTATCTTGTAGGCACCCTTGACCGCTTCAACGACGCAAAGCGCAGCGAGGTTCAGGACAGAGTAAAGCATAGCATAGCAAGCTGAGCATGATTGTTTATAAATAATTCCTTGACAAAAGCCTTCCTTTTTTCAAAAATCGGGAGGCATTTTGTTTTTTTCTGTTTCCCCCACCTGCCGCACTTTTGTGTGGACGGCAGGTACTCGAGTCCTCCCCGAAGGGGAGGGGGCGCTTTTGTGGCGGCTATTAC
>ERZ842401.5473-NODE-5473-length-14069-cov-6.436421_pt1 | contig 14069 bp, 11 predicted proteins | sample MGYA00521270_ERZ842401 | MGnify/ENA primary metagenome ERZ842401 (study PRJEB31892, sample SAMEA3878208) | bioreactor metagenome | biome: Moose rumen | place: Sweden | collected 2011-10 | study: EMG produced TPA metagenomics assembly of the PRJEB12797 data set... | reverse complement strand
GCTTTCACTACCAGTTCATTATACCATTGAGAGTAATTGTCGGCTCTCTTGGTCAGATCTTTTAATTCTTTTGCCATTATATATTATTTAATGTGTTGTTATCTCTTCACTAAACTTTAAACTCTAAACTCTAAACTTCAAGTTCTGAACATTCAGAACTTGAATCACTTAGTGTGACTGATGTTGATATTGCCTTTTTTGGCCTGCTGGAGCATCGTCTTCTCGGGGACGAGGTAGATCTCCAACCGGCGGTTGCGCTTGCGGCTCTCCATCGAGTTGTTGTCGACAATAGGGTCTGTATCCCCCAGGGCGTAGGGAACCACATAGTCCACGCTGCCGTTCACGTCAAACCAGTCATAGATGGCGTTCACGCGCTGACGGGTCAGGTTGAGCGTGTAAGCCTGGCTGCCCGTGTTGTCACTGTGCATCACCAGCAGCATCTTGTAAAAGCCAGGGTTCTTGATCATCCTCAGGAAGGGCTTCAACTGTTCCTCTCCGATGGGTGTCAGCACCGTGTCGTTGGCAGCAAACAGCTGACTTGCAGGAATCGTGATGACAATCACCTCGTCGTCACGCATGATTTCCACATCATAGTTCGACTTCTTGAATGCTACTGCCATGTCATACTGGAAATCCTGAATCTTGTCGGCCTGCTTGTCGTTTTTGATCTCAGGAGTCTCGAGGTTCTCATCAAGCGACAACTCATAGATGTCATCGTTATCTTTTCCCTCGACCGACAACGGCCAGCACAAGGCAGTTACCAGCAACATGGGCAGAATGATATATGAAAGGCATCGTCGCATGCTTTATCGTTATTAATTATTTAGTCGTTCATGTCAAGGATTCCCATAGGCACATCCATGACCATCAATTTCTTGTCTAAATCAAATTCCACTATCAGGTCATCGCTCGCGGGGACCATCAGTTCCGCCCCGTCCCTGTCAATGATGAAGATGGCGTTCTCGGTCTGCTCATTCACATCGACAATATCACCAAGCCTCGTCCCGTCCACATCACGCAGTTCAAAACCGATGAAGAAATCCAGCGGGTAACCGTCGGCATCGGCATCCTCGCTCTCGTGTCGGAACTCGTTCTTGAGGGCATAGATGTCGTGATTGACGAGCCGTGAGGCTTCGCGCTCGTTGTCAATGCCGTCGATGGTGAGTAGCACGGTCTCGGCTGTCTTGGGGCGGCAAGCGTCAACAAAGAATGGCACATAGATGCCGTCAACATCGCAGATGAGGCACGACAGGGCCTGCAGCACGTCGATGTCGACATCGACGGTTGCCGAGATCTCCCCGGCAACACCATGCGGCTTGTTATAACGCCCAATCGCTATGAGTTCTTCCCTCAATATCATCTTTCCTAAAAAATCTAAAGCCTAAAGTCTAAAGCCTAGAGCCTAAAAGAGCCTAAAGCCTAGAGCCTAAAACCTCATCTTTTCTTCTTTTTCTTGCCAGCGGGCTGTGCGGGCTTCACCACCTGATACTCATGCAGATGGTGAACCGCCGGGTCGAGGCGGATAACACCGTGGCTGTAGTGCGCCAAGTCCTTGAATATCTTGGCATCGTCCACATCCTCGTTGTTGATCTGGAAGATGAGTTTCTTCATGTGGTTGGCCAGCAGCATCACCAGGGCATCGCGTTCCTCTCCCTCGGGGTACTCGGCGGCACGGGCAATCATGCGCTCGATGTTCTTGCCGTAGTGGCGGAACTCAATGGGCTCCAACTGATAATTGATGGGTTCGGGCTTGGTGTCGAGGTTCTCCTCCTTGATGATATCGTCAAAGGGGAAGTCTACGTCAAGCTGGAAACCACTCATGATCATCAAGTGGTCCCACAGTTTGTGCTGATAGTCGGTCTCGGACCGCAGTTGCGGGAACATGTTTGCCATGTTCTGCACAATAGTGAAGGCGCAACGGTTGCGCTCGTTGCGGTCCTCGATGGTCAGGCAGTGATCCACCATCTGCTGGATGTTGCGGCCATACTCAGGCAACACCAGTTTCTTGAGAAGTGAGTTATAGGTCAACATAATCTGCAAAGGTAATACTTTTTTTTGAGTTTCTGGTCCCTAGTTCATAGTTTCTGGTTTTTGAACAAGGGGATTCTTGGGCTTGGTGGCCTGGAACTCCTTGAGGTAGAGAGGCGTGCTGTAGGCAACATCGATGAAGTCCTGCTCGCGGAAGGCCTTCTCGGCTAGGGCCATCATTTCCACCGCCACCGGCTTCACGCCGCCAATGAAGCGCATGCGCTCATGCGTGAGCACATCGCGCGCCTTGTCGCTGCCGTTGCCCATGGCCACCAGCGTGTAGCCCTGCTGCAACAGGTCGCCAAAGGAATTCCCGTCAAGAATCATCGCCTGCGGCTCAAGGGTGGGCTCAAGCGCGGCATTGTACACTGCGGTATAGACCTCCATGCGCCGTGCGTCAATCATGGGCACATAGAGCACACCACTCTCTCCACTCTCGTCGATGAAGTGGTTGAACATCGCGCTCACCGTCAGCAGTTGCAGCGTGTTCACCCCAATCAGCGGCACCTCCAGCCCGAAGGCCAACCCCTTGGCCTCACTCAGGCCGATGCGCAGGCCCGTGTACGAGCCCGGGCCGATGCTCACAGCGACAGCGTCCAGTTTCAACTCGCGCGTGCGGGCATAGTCCAGCATGTCTTTCACATACTGGCTCAGCAAGGTCGCATGGGTCTGACCCTCATAATTCTCACGGTGGTCAAGCACCTGTCCCTCGCTGGTCAGTGCCACCGAGCACACCTCCGTCGACGTCTCTATATTCAGGATATTAGCCATTACCTCTTTCTAAAAAAAACGTGCAAAGGTACTCAAAATTGTTGACACCACCGACAAATCAAGTAAAAAACTTGGAGGTCTCAGAGGTCTGGGAGGTCTCACAGAGCAGCGATGAGGACGTCAACATCCTCGGGACCGGTGACCCAGCAACTGTTTCAAAAGCCAATTCCGCTAATTCCATAGAACGTACGGGTCCTATCAACTGGGACAGTTCTTCTTTTGATGCCAAAGCGAAGCGACGCTATCTGAAAGACCCGTCCCAATGATGCACCAACCCCGCCGCCACCAAAAAAATCACGGGACGCGCACAGCACGCACGGCTGACCCGGATTCGCGGCCGTGGAAGCCTCGGCCTACGGCTTCTGAATAGAAGATTAGGTAGAGGGCATCGGACGGTCTGTTAGAGTAGAGCGTCCGCGACCAATAATAGCCAACCGAGCCCGCAAAGTAGAGCGACTCGTCCAAGCGGAAGCCGGAGGCGGGCAAGAAAAGACTATTTTCGTTGGAGCCTATGACCAGGAAACCGTTCACGCCATCACGTTGAGTCAACTGCCAAGTACATTCATTAATCAGTTCTTGTTGTTGCTCTGTGGTGGGCATTCTCCACGACGGACCCCAGTTAACATAGGCCGCATCGTCCTCGGGATCCAACTCGGTCTTGTCATCGACAAAGCCATTGTAGCCATATGAACTGTGAGTGCAGTACTTTGTATAACCATAACCTCCGGTGAACAAATCATACACATACCACTTGTAGATACCCCTTAAACCAATTCCATATAAATCCTTCGGTTCGGTCTCACCCCAGGCAAAGTAGTCGCCATAGTCCTCGGGAGAGGAGGCACCTATGTTGCAAGTGGCCCACAATGTGCCGCTTGGGAGACCAAGGTCTACGACGTCCGTAGTGTTCTGCTCAGCATTCTTCCCCGGAGTATTGGGTTCTACTTCGTCGTCAACGAAGGACGTCACGACCATACCACTCACTACTAAGCCTAACATGAGGCTCATTAAATAAAAACACTTTTTCATAATCTTCTTGTTTTTAGTTTGCACATAGTTCCCATAAAACTATTCCAGCGAACGCCCAAGACTGGAGGATTAGTTTAAAGTTCGCGTGTAGATACAAAAAGAGCGTGGGAGTTCAATACTCGTCGTTCGTCCCACACTCAAAGGCTCTAGCATTGCCCTAACAATATATGAACGAACAACGCCGAAGCCCACGCAAACTGTATAAATACAACATACTAAAGTGCCGTAAATATACACCCAATGGGCGTTCTTTGTTGCCTTGTTGCCTGATTGTTAGATGAATTTGCTAGATTCTTGAGTGTCAAGCACAAAGCGCATAAGTAACGCCTTTCCGTATATACGTCCTCCCACCCTCGGACAGCCCTCCGGCATGTCCTACACCACGCGGGTTCGGCAAGAGAACAGTACAAAGTTACGAAAAAAGTCTGTAACGAAATCGAAAACGAAGACGAAAAAGATCTGTTTGCATGGATTATGCAGGTTTTCTTGCCGATGTCGGCAAAAAAGAGTACCTTTGTAGCACAAACATGACAAAAACATACCGACAGAAATACATCATACCATGAAGACGATTAACCTTAGTGAGCAAAACTCGGTCATCAACCACTTCCTGGCCGAAATCCGGGACAAGAATTACCAGCGCAACCGCGCGCTCTTCCGCCAGAACATCCGCCGCATAGGCGAAATGATGGCGTACGAGATTTCCAAGACACTGGCGTACAAGCCCAAGAGAGTGAAGACGCCGCTGGGCATCAGCGAGATTCCCCTCATCAAGGACGACCTGCTGCTGGCCACGGTGCTGCGCGCCGGCCTGCCCTTCCACGAGGGGTTCCTGCACGTCTTCGACCATGCGGAGAACGCCTTCGTGTCGGCCTTCCGTATGTACACCAACCGCGAGCACACCGAGGTGGGCATCCACACGGAGTATATGGCCTCGCCCAGCGTGAAGGGCAAGACCGTTATCATCGTGGACCCCATGCTGGCCACGGGCGGAAGCATGGTGGCGGCCTACGAGGCATTGCTGAAGACGGGTAAACCAGCCCACGTGCATATCGCCAGCGTTATCGGTACGCCCGAGGGGGTGGAGATGCTCCGGAAGAACGTCGGCGACGACGTCACGCTCTGGTGCGCCGCCGTCGACCCGGGGATGAACGAGCACAAGTACATTGTCCCCGGCTTCGGCGACTGCGGCGACCTGTGCTACGGCGAGAAGCTGTAGCCAGAGACGAGAGACGAGCGACGACCAGCGGCCGGGCCGAATGACGACCCAGGCCCGCCGGAAACTCCACATAGGTCCACCAAAATCTCCACCCAGGCCCGCCGAAAACTCGACCTAGGTCCGTCAAAATCTCCACCTAGGTCCGTCGGAAACTCGACCTAGGTCGTCCCGAAGCGGCACTATAGGTCGGAAAAAAACACCATCGGCGAGGAGCCGATGGTGCTGCGTATATGCAGGGGGGGCATGCCCTTTACTTCACCTCCCAGATGTCGTTCGTCTCCAGGAGTTCAGCAAAGTTGTGGTAGGGCTTCTTGGCCTTGATCTCCTCTATCTGGGCATAGACGGCATCGTTGTAGGTAGGAGCCTCCACGTCACGGATGACGCCGAGCGCAATGGGGAATCCGTCGCCGTCGCCCATGAGGGCCAGTTTCAGCTGCAGCGTGTTGTCCTCACAGTGGGCATCGTGTACGAGGATGTCGTCCAGCGTCACCCCGTCCTTGCCTATCTCCACACGTTTCAGGCCGAAGCCGTCCTGCACCAACCCGAACTCATTGTTCTCACCGAACACGAGGGGCTGACCGTGGCGCACGTAGATGGCGTTCCGGGCCCGGCCCTCCTTGGAGTAGACGCTGTCGTGCGTTCCGTTGTTGAAGATGACGCAGTTCTGCAATATCTCGCACACCGAAGCTCCCTTGTGGGCATGAGCGGCCTTCAGCACGTCGATGGTGCCGGGGGCATCGGTGGCCACGGCGCGGGCAAAGAAACGGCCACGGGCGCCGAAGCACAGCTCGGCGGGTCGGAAGGGGTCTTCCACGGTGCCGTAGGGGCTGGACTTGGAGACGAAACCGCGCGGACTGGTGGGCGAGTATTGTCCCTTCGTCAGTCCGTAGATGCGGTTGTTCAGGAGAATCATGTTGAGGTCGATGTTACGGCGGTTGGCATGGATGAAGTGGTTACCCCCGATGGCCAGTCCGTCACCGTCGCCGCTCACCTGCCATACGCTGAGCCGTGGATTGGCCACCTTGCAACCGGTGGCAATCGCAGCCGCGCGACCGTGAATCGTATTCATCCCGTAAGTCGCCATATAATGCGGCAGACGACTCGAGCACCCGATGCCGGAGATGACGGCAATGTCCTGGGGAGCCACTCCTATCTCGGCCAGGGCCTTATGGAGCGAAGCCAGGAAGAAATGGTCACCACAACCAGGGCACCACCTGGGCTGCCCCTTCTTATAATCTTGCGCTGTATATTGTGCCATAATGATTACTTATTTAAGAGTTCCGTAAAATACTGAGTCAGCTCGCTCACGATGAACGGCTGCCCCTTCACTTCGTTATACTGCCGGGGCACGAAACCGTCCACCTTCATGCGAAGCCAGGCAGCCAGCTGCCCCATGTTCTGCTCGGCAACCACCACGCGAGGATAGCGCAGAAGCACCTCTGCCGTGTTCTTGGGCAGGGGATTGATATAGCGGAAATGGGCCAAAGCCACCTTGTGCCCGGCGGCACGCAGCTCGTCCATAGCGGCACGCAGATGGCCATAGGTTCCGCCGAAACCGACGATAAGCAGTTCGGCATCGTCCTTGTCACCCAGCACCTCAAGGTCGGGCACGGGAATGTTAGCAACCTTGGCCGCGCGCTTGCGCGTCATGAGGTCATGGTTCTCGGGATTGGTGCTGATGGCACCCGTCTTATCGTCCTTCTCCAGTCCGCCCAGGATGTGCTCAAAGCCCTCACGGCCAGGCACGGCCCAATAGCGGGTACCATTCTCTGCGCGCATGTAGGGAGTCCACTGTCCGCGCAGCTCCTCGGGAACATAGGGAGGCTGAATGGCAGGATACTCACTGAGGTCGGGCAGGCGGAAAGCTCCCGAACCGTTGGCCACGAAGGCATCGGTGAGCAGCACAACGGGAGTCATGTGCTCGAGAGCCATCTTGGAAGCCTCGTAAGCTGCATCGAAGCAGTCGGTGGGACTGGCAGCGGCCATCACAGGCATGGGGCTCTCACCATTACGGCCAAAGAGCACCTGCAGGAGGTCGGTCTGCTCACTCTTGGTAGGCAGTCCCGTAGCAGGCCCGCCACGCTGCACGTCGAGCACGACGAGGGGAAGTTCCATGATTACACCCAGATTCATCGCCTCGCTTTTCAGACAGATGCCGGGACCGGACGTACTGGTCACGGCCAACGCACCGGCATAGGAAGCACCGAGAGCCGAGGCACAACCCGAAATCTCGTCCTCACACTGCACGGTAACGACTCCCAGCGACTTGTGCTTCGAGAGTTCGTGAAGCACATCGGTGGCAGGAGTGATAGGATAACTGCCCAGGTAAAGTTTCAGTCCCGCTTTCTCAGCAGCGGCAATGAGACCATAAGCCGTGGCTTTGTTGCCCGTGATGTCCATGTAGCGACCAGGCACCTTGTTCTTCGTCTCGATACGATAGACATTGGCGGCACTGGAGTGGGTGTTATGTCCGTAGTCGTAACCGGCCTGGACGACACTGATGTTAGCCTCGGCCACGGCAGGTTTCTTAGCAAACTTCTCGCGAAGGAAACTGAAGACAACCTCCAAATCGCGGTTGAAGAGCCAGCACACAAGCCCCACGGCAAACATATTGCGACACTTGCTGATGCTCTTCATGTCCATACCACTGTCCTTCAGGCAGTCCTTGACCATCGAGGTCAGGGGACAGGCAATGACGCGATCGGGGTCGATGCCCATCTCCTTCAGTGGGTCGTCAGTCTGAAAGGCAGCCTTCTCCAAATCCTTGGGACCAAAGGCATCGGTGTCGATGATGATGGTAGCTCCTGGCTTGGCATAACGATACTGCGTCTTGAGCGCAGCGGCATTCATGGCCACCAACACATCGCACAGGTCGCCCGGAGTGTAAACCTCTGAGGCACCGACGTGTACCTGAAATCCGCTGACTCCCGTCAGCGAGCCCTGCGGGGCGCGGATGTCGGCGGGATAGTCGGGGAAAGTACTGATACTGTTTCCCACGGTAGCAGAAGCCGTGGAAAAAATGTTTCCGGCCAGCTGCATGCCGTCGCCGGAATCACCAGAGAAACGGACAACAACGCTGTCCAGCTCTTTAATCTCCATTGTCAATTATAAATTATCAATCGTCAACTAAAAATAAGTACCCCCGCCGGGAATCGAACCCGGATCAAAGGTTTAGGAAACCTCCGTTCTATCCATTTAACTACAGGGGCATTTTGTCTTAAAACCTTGCAAAGATACGAAGAAAATGACGAAAAGCAAAACGAAAACCAAAAGTTTTCCCTACACCTTATTAATATTGTATAGAGAGACCAAAAAGGGCACGCATCCCACAAGATGCGTGCCCTTGAGTTGGGGAAGTATGGTTGTTACTTCTGCTCGTCGTCCTCCCTGATGGTGCGACCCATCACGAGATAGGCCACGGGGGCGGCAACAAACATGGAAGAGAACGTTCCGAAGACAACACCCAGAATCATGGCAAACGAGAAGCTGATGATGCTGTCGGCGCCCTTGAAGAACAAGCCAATGCCAAAGATGACGGCCAGTACGATGAAGGTGCTGACAGAGGTGTTGATGGTACGGTTCAGCGTGGTGTTCAGCGAGTCGTTGAACAACTGCTGACGGTCACGCTTGGGGAACAAATTGATGTTCTCACGGATACGGTCGAATACCACCACCTTGTCGTTGATAGAGTAACCGATAGCCGTCAGGATAGCTCCAATGAACGTCTGGTCAATCTCCAACGAGAAGGGAACGAAGCCCCACAGGATAGCGTAAGCTCCCAAGATGATGATGATATCGCTAATCAGGGCAACGATGGCACCTACGGAGAAGGCCAGGTTGCGGAATCGCAACAGGATGTAGAGGAAGATAGCAACGAAGGCCAGGCCTACGGCTATCATGGCTCCGTTGGTGATATCCTCAGCCACCGAAGGACCTACCTTCTGGCTGGAGATGATGGAACCTCCCTCACGCACATCGCGGTTGATGAAGTTACTCAACTCCAAGTCGCTGGCCAACAGACCGGCAGCCTTCAGCGAGGTGAAGAGTCTCTCCTCTATCTCACCGTCTACCTCCAGACCTTCCTCGTCGATACGATAGTTGGTGGAGATGCGGATGGTCTTATTGTCAGTACCGATGGCAATGGCACTGGTGTTACTCTCGGGGAATGTCTCACCCAGCAGTGCACGAACGTCCTCGGGCTCAATCTCCTTGTCAAACACAACCACGAAGTTGCGACCACCGGTGAAGTCGATGCTCTTGCTGAAACCACGTCCGAAAACGAAGCACAGGCTGACAATGGCAAGCAGACCAAACACGGCGAAACTCTTCTTGTAGTTGCTCATGAACTTGAAGTTGGGGTTCTGGAACGACATCTTCTGACCAATGGGTGTAGTGAAGGTGAGTCCCAGCCACTTGTCCTTAGCCATGACGGTGGTGTAAACCACGCGGGTCAGGAACACAGCGGTGAAGAAGCTGACACAGATACCGATGAACAACGTGGTTGCGAAACCACGGATAGGTCCGGTACCGAAGTAGTAAAGGATGATAGCCGTGATGACGGAAGTCAGGTTAGAGTCGAAGATAGCGCTGAAAGCGTTGCTGTAACCGGCTGCAAGAGCCTCACGTACCTTCTTTCCAGCTTTCAGTTCCTCCTTCGTACGCTCGTAAATGAGCACATTAGCATCCACGGCCATACCCAGGGACAATACCATACCGGCAATACCACTCAATGTGAGGGCGGCCTGGAAACTGGTCAGGATACCAACGGTGAAGAACAGGTTGAACAACAGAGCGCAGTTGGCCACCATACCGGGAATAACACCATACATGACAACCATGTAAATCATCAGGATGATGAAGGCCAGGATGGCACTGTAGATACCCATCTGAATGGACTCGGCACCCAGTGTGGGACCGACGATTTCCTCACTGACGATGTGTGCGGGGGCAGGCATCTTACCCGACTTCAGCACGTTGGACAGGTCCTTCGTATCCTCAGCCGTGAAGTTACCCGTAATCTGGCTGTTGCCGCCCGTAATCTCGTTCTGTACGGTAGGAGCACTGTATACGTTATCGTCCAAGACGATGGCTACACACTTGCCTACGTTCAACTTCGTCAGGGCAGCCCAACGACGGGCACCCTCGACGTTCATCTTCATGCTCACGCAGGGACGTCCGTTCTGGTCGAACTCGTCACTGGCATCGGTAATAACATCACCCTCCAGAGGAGCACGTCCGTCACGCTCGGTCACACGGATGGCATACAGATAGTAGAAGTCGGCACCATCGGTGTCGTTGATTCCCTTTACGCCCCACTTCAGACGGAGGTCACCAGGCAGTGCAGCCTTAGCCTCGGGAGTCTCGAACAGGGCAGAAATAGTCTCCAAGTTACGCTTGTGAGCGATACCTACGACACAACCCATAGTGGGCTGCACCTGCAAGCGGGCCAGCAGGGGATGCTCCTTCTCGGCCTGTGCCTGCTCGGCTGCACTACCCTCTGTCTTGGGGGTAGCCTCACCCGTAGCAGCGGCAACAGCAGACTCCAGTCCGCCCTTTGCCTTCTGAGCCACGGTGGTATCCACCTGAGTGGTGTCGGCAGCCACCGCAGTGGTGTCCTTTATACCACCGGCCACGGCAGCCAGACGGTTATCCAAGTCTATCAGATTCTGATATACCTCCTGTGCGTCATAAGTCTCCCAGAACTCCAGGTTGGCACTACCCTGCAAAAGGTTACGCACACGCTCGGGCTCCTTCACACCAGGCATTTCCACCATGATGCGGCCCTGCTGGCCTTCGAGAGCCTGAATGTTGGGCTGAACCACACCGAAACGGTCGATACGCGTACGCAGCACATTGTAAGAGTTGCTGATAGCAGACTCCACCTCGGCGCGCAGCACCTTCTCCACTTCCTTGTCGGTGCTCTTCGTGCTCACCTGGTCGCGCAACTGCTGGGTTGCAAACAGTTCGGCCAAACTGCCATTAGGCACCAACTCCTTGTAGTGCTTGATGAACAGTGTGATAAAGTCGCCCTGACCTGCAGCGGTTTCCTTCTGAGCCATGTCTGCAGCCTTGGCAAAGTTCTCGTTGGTGGCTTCTTTGTGATCGGAGAGAGCCTTCACCACGTCGGAAACGCTGACCTCAAGAATCACGTTCATACCACCCTTCAGGTCCAGACCCAGACCCAGACCCAGTTCGCGACACTGCTTCAGTGTCCACACATTCAAGTAAACCTTCTCGTTGTTGAGAGAGTCCAGATAATGCTGGCCTGCCTCCTCGCCTTCCACTGCTGCAATCTTCTCAGCCTTGCCCTCGTAGTGGCTAACCACCCAGCCAAAGCTCATGTAGAAGAGACAAATCAGGGTCAGCAGAACTGCGATAAGTTTTACAAATCCTTTGTTTTGCATTGTTTAATTAGTTATTGTTTGTTTTGTTTATCGTTCGGTTCATTACGCACAAATAGTGCGCAAAGATACGAATATTAATTTAATATTCAAAATTCAAAATTCAAAATGTGGCCGTAATGCCCCATTTTACCGCTTTTTCAGCCGAACGAAAAGAGGATAGTGGTCTGAGATGTCCACGCTGTGGTCTATTTCCGCGCACTGTGTCTCCCAGTCTTTGCTATGGAAAAGATGGTCGATACGTATCCAGAAGAAACGTTCGTTATACGTTACACCCAAGCCTGTTCCCCTATTACGGAAGGCATTCTCTAAACGACGGGCCAGTTGCTGATAGGCATAGGAGATGGGGGTATCGTTAAAGTCACCGCATACAATCACAGACTTTCCCTTATAGCGAGTGTCCAACATACGGGTGAGCGAGTCCACTTGCATAGACCTATAGCCTGCAGAGACAGCCAGTTTGTCCCACAGATGACGACCCTCGGCCTCCAAACGTTCCCGTTCCCGGGAGCGCAGGGCCTCCTTTCCACCTGTCCGGTCGTCCTGGTCGATGAAGTTACACTCCAGATGGACATTGAATACCGTTACCGTGTCATCGTCCAGCAGCAGTCGGGCGGTAAACATCCCGTTCTTCTTGGCAGAGACCACCTCCATCTCTTCCACGTCACTCAGGGGCAGACGGCTGTAAATGCGCCGTCCCTCGGTGATAGCATGATGATAGCCCAAACTATCCAAATGCTGGTGGACAGCCTTGCAGTTCGCCCCGCCATAGAACTCCTGAAGACACAGCACATCGGCATCCAGGCTATCTACATAAGCCAATATCTCGGCCGTTCGTCCTTCCGTACCTTTTCGGGAAAGTCCTTTTACATTCCATGTCACTATCTTCAGTCCCAAATCGGTACTCCCGCTACCGACGTGTATAGGGAAATAGTCCAGCACATAGGCACCGCACAACGCAACGCCTACCAGAGGAACAACGACATAACGAGGTCTGAAAATCAACCAGAAAGGAACAAAAAGCAGATTAAAGAGCAGAATAAAAGGGAACAACAGCCCCATTACAGAGAGATGGGCATGAGACGAGGGAGAGAGCCACGTTGACACACAGCAAGCCAGGAGCAAAACTATTGACATCAAGTTGCCCCCTACGAAGATGCTCGTTAATATACGTTTCAATCCCTTCACCTTGCTTTCACCGAACACTGATACACCACACACTGTACCTTATTTCCTTCCGCTGGCATCGAAAAGCTTGCGTTTCTCCGTCTCTGTCAGACCACCATAGCCGCGCTTCTTCACCTTCTCCAGTATGCGGTCTATCTCCTCGTCCTGTGCCTTGCGTCGGGCGTTGTAGTCCATCTCGTCGGCGAACTTCCCTCCGTGCGTCACCTTCATCTTCGGCTTTGACAGCGAGTCCGTCCACCCCCGAAAAGCCTTTTGCCACCGCCGGAATGTGCCCTTCCAGTAGAGGATGAGCAGTAAGCCGAAGAGCATTCCTCCCAGATGAGCCATGTGTGCCACCCCGTCCCTGCTGCGCAGCACGGCCGACAATAGTTCGATGACAGCATACCCCACGACAAAGAACTTTGCCTTGATAGGCACGGGGATGGGGATGATGAACATCTTTTCCTCGGGGAAGGTCATCCCGAAGGCGAGCAGGATGCCATAGATGGCACCCGAGGCTCCTACGGTAGTCCACGTGTTTAAGGCATTGCGCATGCCGTCAGTCAGAACATAATCCGTAAGACCTCGTGCAGCGAAGTCGATATACTGCACACCTTCCTGCATCAACCCGGCTCCTATGCCGCACACCAGATAGTACGTCAGGAAACGACGGGAACCAAACACCTGTTCGATGATGCGTCCGAACATCCACAGACCAAACATATTGAAAAAGATATGTTCCAGGCTGCCGTGCATGAACAGATAGGTTACAAACTGATACACATGGAAGTGCGAGGCCAGGAAGAAATGCAGGCCCATCAGGTCCTCAAGGTCCACGCCATAACCCTTCAGCACATAGGAAGCCGCAAAGGCCAGTACGTTGATGATGAGCAGATTCTTCGTTACAGGAGGCATGTTGTTCATAAGCGCATAATTCTAAATCAGACGACAAAATTACGCATTTTCCATGTAACGTGAGGAATAATAGGTCGTTTTTTTACCAGAATACGGCAAAACCCACCTTTCCCACCAAGGCCGACAGAGGCGGAGACAAAAGGAAAACCTATGTACTATACTTGTATCATTCGCCGTTTTACACTATCTTTGCTATCAACAAATGCTATCGAAATGAAAAGACTTTATTACATGAGTTATAAAGAAACTCCCAGTACGGCCTGTGCTATTGCACCTAAAGGAAGTCCTATATTTATATGCAATATGGCCGAAGAACTGGAAGTTACAGGTCGCCTTCCTTTCACGTTGACATTGATGGATATCATATTCAAAAATGGGAAGCGTTATATAAGTGATGATCTGACAGGACTGAAGACGATTTGGACTGATTGCCTGCTTAATAGCGCGTTACTCTTCCTATGTTCTGAGAATCTGAGGGATGTGATTTATAGTACTCCCCAATCCCAAACCAGTGACCCTATGTTGCTAAGGCAATAGCA
>ERZ842401.5472-NODE-5472-length-14073-cov-5.205450_pt1 | contig 14073 bp, 15 predicted proteins | sample MGYA00521270_ERZ842401 | MGnify/ENA primary metagenome ERZ842401 (study PRJEB31892, sample SAMEA3878208) | bioreactor metagenome | biome: Moose rumen | place: Sweden | collected 2011-10 | study: EMG produced TPA metagenomics assembly of the PRJEB12797 data set... | reverse complement strand
TAGATAATTAAAGTTTTGAAATACTAAATTGAAGTAAAATATAGCTTTTTTTAATTTTTACTAGAAAAAATTATTTATTTTGATTCATTATTAGTGATGTATAAATAATTAAAAAAAGTTTTGTGTTTTCTAAAATCTTTTTTTTCGTTATTACGCTATTTTCCTTGACAAAATCGAAGTTTTATGGTATCATAATGGCGTTCAAAGAAGAGGGGGCGTTTGGATGTATACTGAAAGTGATTCCAGATTCTCAGTTAGAAGTTTACTTGTTAAAATATTTATAATTTTAATAATAATTATTGTACTTATTTGGATTGTTCCTAAATTCTTATCTTATAAGAAGGGGCCAAAGAGTACTAAAAAAACTACTCCAGAGGTAGCACAAGTTACTAAGATTTCTGCAAGTACTCTTAGAAAACTTGAAAATGCAGGACTTAAATATTTTAATAAAGATAATATTCCTACAGAAGAATCAAAAAGTGTTAAAGTGACATTAAAAGATTTAAAGAAGCAAGGATTAGTTACAGATTTAAAAAGTAACAATAACGTATGTGATGCAGATAGTTCATATGTTAAACTTACAAAAAACAAAGACGATTATACTATGAAGAGTTATTTAAAATGTGGAAGTAGTAGTGATTATTCTTTAGCTAGCGTAAATGATTATAGTTATTGTTCAAGTACTTTATTATGTAAAAAAGATGATAGTATTAAAACTGAAGATGGAAATGTAGATAATAATCCAACTGAAGGTAATAATACTAGTGAGAATAATACAAATGATAATTCTAGTAATAATTCAAATAATAACTCAAATAGTTCTGAGACTAAAAAATTAAGTGACTTTACTGCTTGGCAAAGTTATGTTAGAACTTCATGTGATACTAAAGCTGTAACATGTGATATAAATGATACGAATTGTTTACAAGAAGTTAAGTTGTTTTCTAGAAAAGAAATAATAGGTACAAAAACAACAACTAATACTTTTGATCATACTGCTCTTAAGTATGTTAGTACAAAAACTTCAAATACTTGTCCTTCATATAATTATGTTGTTATAAATAATACTATTTTTAGAACAAAAGGTAATTATGGAGAGGTATTACAATTAAATAAGAATTCAACAAATAGTTGGACTTATAAAGGTCAGGTTAGTAATTCAACAGCACCTAGATTTGGTGGTAATGAATATTATAAATATGTAGGAACTGAAAATAATATGCATTATTATGATTATTATAAGTATAATTATGCAATGGAACAAGTTAGTTCACTTACTTCAGGATGTAGTAGTACAGTCTCAAGTAATGTAAATTATTATTCAGTATATAAACAACAAGAAACATATCAAGTAGTAGATAATGTATATGCAACTGCATGTTATAAGAGTGTAAGAACAAGAACTTACAAATAGGGGGGTATATTTATGAGAAATTTTGAAAAATATAGATTTATAAAATTAGATGATATTGATATTGATACAATTGATAGAATAGAATTTAGAAAAGATAAGAATGAAGAGCCTTGTGCTATAGTTTATCATGTATATAAACATAGAGGAACTTATATTACTGAAATTTCTATTGAAAAAGCAGAAGAATATTTAGAGGAAAATGATGAATTATTACATTCATATTCATTTGAGGGAAATTCTGTATCAAGAGATACTTTCTATGCTTTATTAAAACAAGAAGAAAAAGATTCAGATGTATCTGAAGAAGATGAAGAAAAACCTAAAGAAGTAGGAACAGTCTCTAAAACTGAAGCAGAAAAGAAAGCATTTGCTGCAGAAGTTTTAAAGAATATTCATAAACAACAATATGAAGAAGAAATGAGAAAATATAATAAAGAATCAGAAGGAAAAGAAGAACAAAGAGAAAATGAAGAAAAGATAATTAATTCTTCAGTAGAAGAAGATAAAAAGATTATAGATTCTAATATTATAAAAGATATTCAAGTTGAAATAGATGAAGAAAAGAAAAATCTTAGAGGTGAAGATAAATTACCTATTAAGAATGCTTCTAAACCTGTTAGCCCTGTTTCAGGTGAACAAGATAAAATTATTGCTAATCCAACAACACAAAATATTTTTGCTGATAATGATGAATTATCTAAGTTAATTAATGAGACATGGGGAAAAACTAAACCTGCTAAATCTAAAACAGAAGATACTTCTGAACCTATAAAAAAAGAAGAAACTAAACCTAAAACTAGTAAAAATGCTAATGACTTAACACTTAGAGCATTATGGAATACTGTCGGTACTAGTCCTGAAGAATCAAGCATGGAAGATGAAGAAGTTCAGTTATTCCATAAAATAATTGGTTCAGATGAAGAAAAAACAGTTGGTACTTCAACTACTAAGGAAAGTAAACCAGTAGTAGATAAAACTAAAGGTAATAATATTACTGGAATTATTATTTATAGTGCTATTAATAGAGATAATAAATTTGTAAATAGAGCTATGGTAACTTATGAAAATGGTGTTATACATAATGTTTCAGAAGAAGTATTTACTGAAATGATTGCTAAAGAAGCTCATAAAAGAGGATATAGTGATCATAATAAACTTGTAGAAGAAGGATTTGTAATATTTACAACTGTTAATAATTTAGTTAGAGATTGGGATAAATATTTTGGGGATAATAGTAAAGTATATCCAACATCTAGTGAAACAAAAACAGCTAAAGAAAAACCAGCTGAATCAAAACCAATGGAATCAATAAAAATTGATCCTATTCAAGTACAAAAGAAAGCTAAACCAAAAAATGAAAATCAAACTGGTGCTAAAAAAGGTACTAATACTAATAGTACAAGTACTTCTAAGCCAATTGTACCTACACCAATAAATACTACTAGTAATACATCAAATAATACATCAAATAATACATCAAATAATACTAAAGGTTCAAATAGTTCAACTGGTAATACAGCTAGTAACTCTACAAATAATTCTACTACAACAAAACCAGTAACTACATCTAGTAGTAAGAAAACTAAAAAGCAAGGAATATTCTCTAGAATAGGTAATTTCTTTAAGAGACATATAGTAGCAACTGTTGCAGTAATTACTGCTGGAATAATTGCATTATCATGTGCATTAGGTGGAAAATCATCTAAAAGAGAAAAAGATGAATTAAATCCAACACAAAGTTATTCACAAACTGATAATAATAACAATAGCAATAATAATAATAAAAATAACAATAATAACAATAATACTGCACAAAATAAAAATGATAAAATTTCTGCTTTAAATAGCCTAAGAGATACTAACAATTTACGTTATGAATTCTTAGAACGCGTTGGTGGAGCAACAGAAAAATATAATACAGAATTTGCTAATCAATATTATGAAGCTGCTAAAGGTTCAAAACTTGCTCATTCATTTGATGAAACAGTAAGTGAATATCTAGTTTATAATGATTTTTCTAAAGAAGAATTAAGTGTTATTTTCGGAAATGATAAATTAGATGCTAATACATTATCTAAAAACTTTAATTCAGCAATAAAGGTTGATGGACAACTTCATAATTTACAAACTCACACTGTAAATAGAGAAAATTTATTTAAAACTCAAGAAGGAAGAGATTTCTATAAAAAATATAGTGAATTATTTACAAGTTTAAATAAATCGACTGTAAATGAAACTAAAGTTGAAAAATTAGAAGAATTCTATGATATGTTAAGAGAAGATTTCGATTTTTCTACTATTCCTTCACAAGAAGATAGTTATAAATTATCTATATTAGAATATATATCTGCAGTAGATAATATTAATGTTAATGTTGATATTGAAAACGCTTTAACATCAAGTGAAAAAGCATATTTTGAAAAATTGAATGATGTAGCTAAGACTAAATTACAAGATGTTGCAACTGTTCAAAACAGCAAGTCTATAAACACTTCAGATTCTAACTTACAAGTTTCTGATTATAGAGAATTAGTTGAAGAATATTTAAGAAGTCAAAATGCTTATAATTTAACTAATAGAGATGTATCTAATTATGATAGTTATAAGGCACATACTAATATTAATGTAGCTGTTAAAGAAGAAAAGACTGAAAAAACAACTACAAATAATAATACAAGTAATAATGGTTATAGTAGCGATACATACGCATCTGATGATTATTCAGGTTATTCTGATGATACTGATGATGAAGTAGAATTAATCATTGGTGATGAAGATGATACTGATGAAGTAGAATTAATTATTGGTGATGAAGATACTACTACTTCTGAATCAATTACAATTGAGACAGAAGATGGCCAAACTGGTGAACTTGTTATTGATACTGAAAATGGTACTGCTGAAATATATTTAGATGATTTTGTAGAAGATGAATATGCTTCAACAACAACAACTGATAGTGAAACAGTATATTCAGATGGAGTATTAAATGAAGATGGTAGTCTTTCTGATAACTATAAAGAATCTTCAAATGGAGATGGTGCAGTTTCACAAGATACTGAACTTCCAGATCCTAACAGTATTTCAGATGAACAATTAGAAGCTATGATGTTAGCTCTAAATGGTTCAGATCAATATGAAGCTCCTAAAGTATTAAAATTATAAAAGATGAGAAATCATCTTTTATTTTTTTTTCTTTTATGGTATAATATGCGTATTCATGGAGGTTAATATGATAAGATATAAAGATAGTAGAGCAAATGAAGTAATCGAATATATTTCAAAGTTAACTCAGTTAACATCTGAAGATGAAAATGTTATTGGTACAGTTTTATTTCCTTTTTATGATGATACTAATAACTTTGATTTATTAATTTTTAGTAAAGAAGATACACCTAATCATATTGTTGTTACTTCGTTTATTGGAGAAAATAGGGTTCAACTTATTCAAAATAATTATGATGGATTAAAAAGATATGCTGAAGATATAAAAGTTGGAATTATTCTTTATGATAAAGATGGAACACTTGAAACTATTGCTAGAGATAAAGATGGAGCTTTACAGTATGCTAGTAATCAACTTTCTTTTGATGATGATTTCTTGATTAGATTAAGAATAAGTATTAATGAAATAATTAAAAAATCAAAAAAGACTATTGTGAAAAAATAGAATTGTTTTATTCTGTTTTTATCTTTAGTCTTCTTTTTGTTTGTGATATAATTAACAAGAAGAGAGGTATTTTATGTTAATTACTAGTGTGGATAATGATAGAGTTAAAAAATATTTAAAACTTAAAGATAAGAAGTATAGAGATGCTACTGGAGAATTTATTGTTGAAGGTTCTCATTTAGTTATAGAAGCATATAAGCAAGGATTAATTAAAGAATTAATATTAGAAATTGATGAAGTTTTTCCACTTGCAGATATTGATAATATTATTTATTTACCAATGGATATTATAAAAAAGGTTTCGAGTGTTGAGACACCTCAAACAGTTATGGCATTATGTTCTAAAAAAGAGGAAAGTGAAGAGCTTGGAGATCATATACTTTTAGTAGATAATGTACAAGATCCAGGTAATTTGGGTACAATTATTAGAAGTAGTGTTGCTTTTAATATAGATACAGTAGTTTTAAGTGAAAACACAGTAGATTTATATAATCCAAAAACTATTAGATCAACTCAAGGAATGTTTTTTCATATTAATGTTTTAAGAAAAAATTTATTTGATGTAATAGATGAGTTAAAACAAAAAGAAATTCCTGTTTATGGTACTTTAGTTGAACATGGTGAAGATGTTAGAGATTTGTCTTCTAAAGATAAAGAAAAATTTGCTCTTATTGTTGGTAATGAAGGTAATGGTGTTAGAAGTGAAATTACTTCTAAATGTGATAAAAATCTTTATATAAAGCTAAATAGTGATGTTGAAAGTTTAAATGTAGGAGTTGCATGTAGTATATTACTATATGAGCTTGATAGACATGAATAATAATATTTATATAGGGAAAATAACATCTACTCATGGTATAAAAGGTGAAATAAAAATTAAATCATCTTTTGAATATAAAGATAAAGCATTTAGACCAGGTAATAAGATTTTAATTAACAATACAATTTATACTATTAAAACATATAGAAGACATAAAGATTTTGAAATGATTACTCTTGATGGATTTGATAATATTAATGATGTATTATTTTTAATGAAAAATAAAGTTTTTATTAATAAAGAAGAACTAAAACTTTCTGATGAAGTTTTAGATGAAGATTTACTTTTATATAAAGTTATCTGTGATAATAAGGAAGGAACAATTAAGGAAGTCTTTTTTGCAAGTCCTTCTAATAAAATAATTAGAGTTCTAATTGATGATAAAGAAGTACTTGTTCCTTATAATAAAGAATTTGTTAAAGTAGACAAAAATAATAAAATAGTATATATTAACTTAGTAGATGGGATGATATTATGAAAATAGATATTTTAACACTTTTTCCTAATATGTTTAGTGGTGCTTTTGATGAATCTATTATTAAAAGAGCAATAGAAGATAAAAAAGTAGAAATCAATCTTCATAATTTTAGAGATTATAGTTTAGATTCTCACAATAAAGTAGATGATACTCCATATGGGGGAGGGGCTGGGATGGTTCTTACTTGCCAACCAATATTTGATTGTGTAAAAGAACTAAAAACAGAAGATAGTAAAGTAATACTTCTTACACCATCTGGAAAAGTTTATAATCAAAAAACTGCTTATGATTTATCAAATGAAAAACATTTAATAATAATTTGTGGGCATTATGAAGGATTTGATGAAAGAATAACATCTATATGTGACTTAGAACTTAGTATAGGAGATTATGTACTTACAGGTGGTGAAATACCTGCTATGGTACTTGTTGATTCTATTACAAGATTAATTCCAGGAGTTATTAATGAAAGAAGCCATTTAGAAGACTCTTTTAATGAAAATTATTTGCTTGATTATCCAACTTATACAAAACCAAGAGTTTATGAAGGTATGGAAGTTCCTGAGGTTTTAATCTCAGGAGATCATAAAAAAATAGATGAGTGGAGATATAATGAAAGTCTAAAAAGAACAAAAGATAGAAGACCAGATTTATTAGATAAGAGGTGATAGTATGTATAAAGTAAAAAATAATACAAGAAAAGGTAAAGTAACAAATAGTATAGATTTTATTAATTTAGATGGATTTGTTATGCCTAGTAAGAAAAAATACTTTATGATTGATGGTGAAAAAATAACAGATATTAAAATAGTACAAAGTGATTTGATAAGTGGTATTGTTTCAAAAACTGTTATGAAAAAGTATAGAAAATTAGTCAAAGAAATTACTGATTTACTAATTGATGATGATGAGTCTGAAGGTTCTATGAATGAAGTTTTAAATAGAATTAATAAATTTAGACATGAAATAAGAAATAAATACAATTCATACTTAGAAAAAGAAAAAATTGAAAAGATGAATAAAGAACTAAGAGTACTTGAAAAAGAAGCTAAAAGTAGAATTGAAGAGATGCTTAATTATTCTTTATTTAATGAGAATGTTAATATTAGAAATAGATAAAGTTACTTATGTAACTTTTTTTCTTTACTTGATATTATTTTTATGATAAAATACGTGTTACGTCCCTATAAAAGGAGGAATAAAATTGAAAATTAAAAATTTATGGGTTGCTAATGTTTATAACTGTGCTTTTGTTGATGAAAGAGGATCTTTTATAGTAGAACCTGGAGAATTAGTTGAAGGAAAAATTCTTATAAAGGTGAATGATAATTTATATAGATGTCCAGACACAAATACTTTATATACTACTTCTGATATATTTGGACTTAATAAAGTTGATAATAGATCTTTAAGACCATTATCTGAATACTATAGACCTTATTTTAAAATTAATAAAAGAAATTCTGAAATAATTAAACATGTTCGTAATAATGTTAAAATACTAAGAAAAACAAAAAAAATATAGGTTTTGTTTGCTTTTCTTATATTATTGTGTTATACTAATTAGGTCAAAAAGAAGTGATCCGCTGAAAAGATAAATAGTATTTTTATGATCTCTTGAAAAATATATATGAATGGAGGAATCTTAAATGAACGTAATTGACAAAATTAATGAAAGACAAATAAGAAATGATATTCCTGAATTCCGCGTTGGAGACACTGTTAAAGTTGGTGTTAGAATTATTGAAGGTAAAAGAGAACGTGTTCAGGATTATGAAGGTATTGTAGTTGCAAAAAGAGGAGGAAGTGTTTCAGAAACATTTACTGTTCGTAAAATGTCAGCTGGTATCGGAGTTGAAAGAACTTTCCCAGTAAACTCACCAAAAGTTGCTTATGTAGAAGTAATGAGAAAAGGTAAAGTTAGACGTGCTAAACTTACATTCTTAAAAGGTAGAGTTGGTCAATACCGCATCAAAGAAAGAGGACAAAAATAAGGGACTAACCCTTATTTTTTGATTTAATTATATTATGAAGAATATTATAAAAGAAAATTTAGTTTATATAATTATTATTATTTTAGTTATTTTGATAAAAAGCTTTGTTGTTACTCCAGTAAGAGTAAGAGGAAGAAGTATGCTTAACACATTAAAAAATAATGATATTATGATTTTAAATAAATTATCGTATAAAACTGATGATATTAAAAGATTTGATATAGTAGTAGTTAAGAATGATAATGAATTAATAATAAAGAGAGTTATTGGATTACCTGGTGAAAAAATTAGTTATAAAAATAATGAATTATATGTTAATGGAAAAAAAGTTAAAGAAAATTTTAAAAGAGTAAAAGATGAAGATTTAGATGATTATACAATAGAGGGTGAAGTTGTACCTGAAGGTTATTATTTTGTTTTAGGAGATAATAGACCAGAGTCAGCTGATAGTAGAATTATAGGTTATATAAAGAAAGAAAAAATATCAGGAAAATGTAGTTATACAATTTTTCCATTTAGTAGAATAGGAAAGAAAAAATAGTTCTTTTCTTTTTTTCTTATTTTGTTTATAATTACACTAGGAGGATGTATATGAAGAAGTTTTTTGTTTTAGTGTTTATTTTTGTAATTTTTTTAGGTACTAATGTTTATGCAGCATCACTTCCATATGACTATATAATTGATGGTAAAGAAGTATCAGAAAAATTAGATGATGGAACTGCTTTTATATCTAAGGACAGTAGTAGTGTAACATTAACACTTAATAATTATAATGGAGGGCCTATTAAATTGAACTGTTATGGTTCAGGACAAAGTGGAATTAAATTTAATATTAATTTGATTGGTAATAATACAATAACTGCTGATGATATTGGTATTGATTTTACATATTCTGTAAATAAAGAAGAAAATATAATAAACTTTACTGGTGATGGAAAATTAACTATAAATGCAAAAACACCAATTTCATATGAAAATTATACTGATAAGTTATATATAATTCCATCAGAAAATGTTCATTCAACTACATATGAAGAAAAGAGTAGTACTAATAATAAAGATGATAGTGTTGTTAATGATACTAATAAAGATAAACAAACAACTAAAGAAACATCCAATAAAGATGAAGTAGTTATAAAAATAGATAAAACAAGTATAATTCTTTATTCATTTGTTGGATATGTAATAATAAGTTTATTAGTTATATCTTATCTATTATTAAAAATTAGAAAACTTGAAAGCCTATAAACAATCTTATGATTGCTTTTTTTTCTTTCTTTTGTTATAATATTAAATAAATTTTGGAGTGATACTTTATTATAATGATTAATAGGAGAAAACAATGGAATTAAAAGAACGAATTGAAAAACTTAAATATATAGCTCTTGAAATGAAAAATGGGAATTATACTATTCTTGGTGATAATATAAGTAATGGAACTGTATTTAAAATACATTTTAGAGGTAATTTAGGAAAAGATTTTTTTGAAAAAGGATTTTTATTTATACCTGAAGGTTCTGGTATAAAAGAACATACACATACTAATGATATTGAACTTTATAGACTTATTGATGGAAGTTTAAGCGTTGGTGGAGAATTTATGGATTCTAACATGTGTTTTATAGGTGAAAGTCATAATATAGATACTGCTATTCAAGATACTTTTATTGAAACATTTAAAGTTAGTAAGAAATATTTAGATTTATTAGGGGATGATTATACTCTTGATAAAGTTAAAACACTTGTAAGAACTTATATAAGAACAGAATATGAAATTGGTTTATAGGGGTTAATATGATATATCATAGGAATTCAGATGGAGTAATTGAATTTGACGTATTTGCAAAGAATAAAAGCTTTATAGAATTGGATTCAAAAAAATATTATTACAAAGATACTAATATAAGTGAGATGTTTAATGAACTTATTGGAAGCGTAATTGCTGAAGAATTTGGTATTGATCATTTAAAATATATTAATGTAATAAATGAAGATGGATTTTTTGGAGTAATAAGTGAAGATTTTGTAAATGATTATACTTATTTATCTATGGATTCTGTTTTTAAAGATATAATTGGTCTTGATTACATTGGAAATTATCAGAAGTATAATAATTTAAAAGATATAAATCTTTGTATTGAGACTAAATTTAATTTAGATTTATCTGATTTTGTTTCTAAATTATTTGTTTTAGATTCTTTAACTGCTAATTCAGATAGGCATCCATCTAATTATGGATTTCTTATTAAAGATGGAATAGTTAAACCTGCTCCGGTATTTGATAATGAAATGTTATTGTCTGAAGATGGATTAGATAGTCTTTATGGAATAAAAGTTAATAGAGACGATAGATATCCATATGATTATGATATAGAGAGCAATTATTTATATAAATTTTTTCAAAATTATAGTAAATATAAAGATTTTTATTTTTCTAAACTACCAATAATAAGTGATTCTAATATTTTAAGAATAATTGAAAGAGTAGAAGATGAATCAAGAATGGTTATTCCACCGGTATTAAAAGAAGGTATAATTGAAAATTTTAAGTGTAATAATATAATGATTAACAAGGTTATGAAAAAAACGGGATAATTGTTTGAAATTATCTTTCTTTTATGATATATTATGTATGTTTAAATAGAAAAGAGGAATATTATGAATGAAAATGAAAGATTAGAGCTTGCAGAAATATTATTTCCAAATATAAAAATGGCGCGTGAAGAATTAGAAAAAAAATATCCTGAAAGAGAATTAAAAGAAGGAGCTAAGGTAACTAGATTTGCTCCGTCTCCAACAGGATTTATGCATGTTGGAAACTTAGAAGGTGCTTTTTTAGATTATGTATTTGCTAAACAAAGTGATGGTGTTTTTTATTTAAGACTTGAAGATACTGATCAAGAAAGATTTGTTGAAGGTGCTAATGAACTTATTGAAAATACATTAACTATGTATGGTATTATGCCTGAAGAAGGTGCTTTTTCATCTGGTAATTATGGACCTTATGTACAAAGTGAAAGAAAAGAGATATATCAAACTTATATTAAAGATTTAATAATAAAAGGACTTGCTTATCCTTGTTTTATGACTAAAGAAGAACTTCAAGAAATAAGAGAAGGGCAAGAATTACGAAAAGAGGCAATTGGAGTTTATGGACCTTATGCTGCTGATCGTGATTTATCACTTGATGAAGTGAAGAAACATTTAGACAATGGAGAAGATTACGTAATTAGAATTAAATCTCCAGGGGAAGTTAATAATACTGTTACTCTTCATGATTTAATTAAAGGTGATATTACAATGCCTGAAAATATGATTGATGAAGTAATTATGAAAAAAGATGGACTTCCAACATATCATTTTGCTCATGTAGTTGATGATCATTTAATGCATACAACTACAGTTATAAGAGGAGATGAATGGGTTCCAAGTTATCCTAAACATTTACAATTATGTCAAATACTTGGATTTAAAGTTCCTAAATATGCTCATCATGCACCTCTTACTAAAAAAGATGAAGAAACAGGAAATATAAGAAAACTTTCAAAAAGAAAAGACCCAGAATTTTCTGTTGGTTATTATCAAGAAGCAGGTATTCCTGTAGAAGGAGTTAAACTTTTCTTATCAACAATTGTTAATACTAATTTTGAAGAATGGTATTTACAAAATCCAGAAAAAAGTTATTTAGATTTTCCATTCAGTTTTAAGAAAATGCCTGTTGGTGGAACACTTTTTGATGTAGAAAAACTAAATAATATTTGTCGTACTTATTTTTCTAGAATATCTGCGGAAGAAATTTATGATATGAGTTTAGAATATTTTGAAAAATATGATGAAGACTTCTTTAAAGTAATGAAAGATAATAAGGATAAATTAATTGGTTTCTTAGATATTGAAAGAAATGGTAAGAGACCACGTAAAGATATAGCAACTTTAAAAGATGTTAAGATAGAATCTAGTTATATGTTCTCTGAATATTTCTATGAAGATAAAGAAAAAACATATTCTGAAATTGATAAAGACTCAGTTGATATAGAAATACTTAATAAATATTTAGATATTTTTGATGAAAAAGATGATAATGAAACTTGGTATTCTAAGATACAAAAGTTGGCTGAAGAAAATGGATATGCTCCTTCAACTAAAGAATACAAGAATAATCCTGAAAGCTTTAAAGGACATATTGGAGATATATGTGAAATGATAAGACATGTAGTAACAGGTAAAAATCAAACACCTAATCTTTCTAATATACTTAATATTCTTGGCAAAGATGAGATTAAAAAACGTATACAATTTTTTGAAAAATAGTTTTGAAAATTCAAGACTATTTTTTTGAAATAATAATCTATTGTTATCTAATTTATATAGAGAGGTTGCTTTTTATGGTTTCTTTTCAAGATATGAAGATTTCATATTCTACATTTCTGATTGGTGGTTATGAAAATATAGGTTTGGAATATCAGTTAATATTATAATAGTTTATTATGCGAATTTTGAGGACGTTAATAGTGATTAATATGGTCGTTATGGTAATAATGCTTGGTTAAACTAGTTTTAGTTGTTAATGCTAGGAACTATATATTAAAAAGACTATGTAGTATTAGTCTTTTTTTGTTATAATAACTTATAGTTAAGAGGTGTTTTATGATATCTGTAGTAGTTAATGTTTATAATGGTGAAAAATATATCAAAAAATGCTTGGATTCTATCATTAATCAAACATTTAAAGATTTAGAAATACTTATTGTTAATGATGGCTCTACTGATGATACTTTAAAAATATGTAAGAGTTATAAAGATAAAAGAATTAGGATTATAAATCAGGATAATATAGGAATTTCATTATCCAGAAATGTTGGTATTGATAAATCAAAAGGTGAGTATTTATTCTTTGTTGATTCTGATGACTATATTGCACCTGATACTATTGAATATTTATATAAGACTTTAAAAAAATATAAAGTAGAAATGGCTACTTGCAGATCAATCGATGTATATGATTATAATGACATAGAAGTCTCAAATGGAAAAGATAGAATTGATATTATAGATGGTTTAGAATATGTAAAAAGAATTCTTTTCTCTATAGACAGAAATGGAAATATATGGGGAAAGTTAATGACTAGAAATCTTATTCAAAAAATTAGATTTGAAAATAGGATAATTAGTGATGTTGCTGTTATTCATAAAATGACGATAGATCTTGACAAGATTGCTTATTCAAATCAAATTAAATATTACTATTTAAAACATAGAGATAGTATTTTAGGAAAAAAAAGTATTTTTCATTCTAATGATTTGTTTGATGCTTCATTGGAAAGATATAATTACATAAAAGAAAAATATCCAGACTTTGTAGAAAATGATATTGGGATTCTATTGATGATTGTAACTTTATATCTGCATAATAAAAAGGGGATTAATAATCATTTAAAAGAAAAAAATGCATTTGTTTTGTATAACAAATTGTTTTCTTTTAGTAAATTAAAATATATTGAAAGTAAGAAAGATAAACTTAAGCTTATATTATTTAGGATAAACCCTAAAATTTGTTATTTATTATCAAAAAAATATCTAATAATAAAGAAATTACTTAATTGATGTCCATGTATAAATAAAAGTTTTTTAAACAATATAATATTAGGAGACCAACTATGAATAGTCAATAGTTTTTTGAAAAAAAAGTTTAAAAAT
>ERZ842401.5470-NODE-5470-length-14079-cov-5.888762_pt1 | contig 14079 bp, 11 predicted proteins | sample MGYA00521270_ERZ842401 | MGnify/ENA primary metagenome ERZ842401 (study PRJEB31892, sample SAMEA3878208) | bioreactor metagenome | biome: Moose rumen | place: Sweden | collected 2011-10 | study: EMG produced TPA metagenomics assembly of the PRJEB12797 data set... | reverse complement strand
CCGAGGACGGCATGAGCCACTTAATCAAAGGCAACTTTTTCAAAGTCCAAACATAATCAGCAAACTTATAATATAATGTAGCCTTAAGAGTATACAAAACGGCTACATTAGAATAATAAGTGTGGTATGCGATGGAACTCCCATACATACCACACTTATTGTGTTGATTTTTAAGTGTCTGTGGCGGTTACATTATAAGTTTCAAACTCAGCTTGAAACTTGGCTTTTATAATGACTTCACTTTTAGCTTCGCTTTCAGCCATCATTTTGGCTACAAACACAGCTACACTGGTTTTTGGTTATTTTTTCCCATACAAAACCCAGTCAATGACCCTGCGGTTTGCCTCATCGACCTTGCTCTGGTCAAAGTCAATATAGATGTCAGTGACCGTGTTAGTGCCATGACCGAGCGCGTGGGCAATGGTATCCCTGGGAATGTCAAGGCTCATGGCGATAGTCGCCCATGAGTGACGGGCCCAATACGTTGTGAGCTTGGGGAATAGGGGAGAGTAGATCTTCTTACCGCCAAGCCCTACACGCTTCACGGGACCTATCTTCTTCAGCATCCTGTCCATCCTGCGGGTGAACTCATTGTGGTCGGTGTAGCGATCAAGGATGTTGATCAACCAGTCCTCGCCCCGGTAACGCTCGATAATCTCCATCGCCTCGGGCTCTACCTTGATGGAATACAGGCGTTTAGTCTTGGCACGGCTGAACGTAATGCGGCCATCTTCAATCTCCTTCAGATGGCATAAGTCCACTACGTTAATGCCTATGAGAAGGAAAATCAGTTTGAACATATCGATGTACTTAACTGCATGTTCCTCAGCAGGAAAGGAGAATAACGTGCGCAATTCCTCCACCTTCAGATTACGCTTAGGCGTCGCCTGGGGGGTGATTCTGAATTTGCGGAACGGATAACACGATGTGACATCGTTGTCAATCGCATCGTTGAAAACTGTCCGAATGTTGCGCATGTGGATGTTACGGGAGTTCCTTGATGGTGCTGTTTGCGCCATGAAGTTGTCAAACGCGGTGAGCCATTCCTTGGTAATGTCTTCAAAACGAAGTCTTTGTACTTTGTTTCCTTTGAAAGCAAGCAACCGACGATAGGTTTGCATGAATACTCCACATGTACTCTTGCTCTTGCTATTGGCAACCTTGAGGAACCAGGACACAAACATCTTCTTTTCCTGATCGGCCTTCTCTTTTTTCTCAACCTTAGTCGGGTTGAGGACTCTCTCGACCTCAGTCTTAATTTCGCTGACAGTCATTGATGCGAGTTGACTGCTATCAGCAAGGTAGATGATTGTTCGTTCGACTTTCTGCATGACGCCTGATAAATAGACGTTTAGCAGTTGCTGCTGTGGATGGTTGATAACCATTGAGTGCTCATCATCCCATTGTTCTGGCAATATCTTTGTCTCCAAAGATACATACGCCGTTTTGTCCCGATGGGCGATAGCGACCTTCAACACGCAGGGCGAACCCTGCTTCACTCTCCTCGTGTCGAGGAAAAATCTTGTTTTTGCCATAAATCCTCCTTTCGGCCCTCCTGATCAAAACAGATTTTTGGCTCTTTTTAGCCTTGCACATCAAAAATGTGCAAGGGTTTGTGCAAGGTTTTTGCAACAAAAAGATGCCATTTGGTCTAATTTTGGGCAAAAAAAGCCTTTTTTTTTACGGCATTTAGCGTGAAAACTTTGGGAAAAAGGCGCCGAAATTCGTTGATATTTCACTGATTTTCAGCGCCTTACTGGAAGCGTGATCCTGTTGGGATTCGAACCCAAGACCCACAGCTTAGAAGGCTGTTGCTCTATCCAGCTGAGCTACAGGACCATCCTGAATTTGCCTCACGTATGGACAAAAAAATGCGGAGAGAAAGGGATTCGAACCCCTGGAGGTAGTTAGCCTCAACGGTTTTCAAGACCGCCGCAATCGACCACTCTGCCATCTCTCCGAAAGCGTGTTACGTTATGGGCAACCCGCTCATTTGGGGTGCAAAGGTACTGCCAAGTTTCGTTTTATGCAAGTTTTTTCGGTTTTTTTATTGATTATTGGCCCAGATATTGGCAGATATTGGCAGATATTGACAGATAATATGTCCTCATGGTGTGTCGTTATGGGAACTAAATCATGTTCAGGAGCAGATAATGCTGGGATTCTGGGTTTACAGAATATAGGCTACTTGCCTTGAATCCCACTATCCAGATAATCTGGCCTTCAGCTTCCATAAGCCAGGTGTTGTGTTTGTCTGCATGGGTGAACTTGAGGTCGGCGAAAATGTCGCTGATGAGTTTGGATCCATTTAATCCGAATGGTCTCATGCGGTCTCCTTTTCTCCAATGCCTTAAAACGATGTGTTGACAATCAAGCAGTTGTGTGCTAAAAGCCACTTTGCGTTTTCCATCACACATGTTGGGCGAGAAAGGTGCGTTATTGTGTGAAATGGTAATATGGATTGGGCTGACCACGTCAGAAAAGAGATCAATCGGAATTTCAATGTCTTGGTTGTCCTTGTTTTCCTCAATGTCCAATGTGTTGCGGTTCACTAAAAGTCGACTTCCTTTGGCGATAAACTGACGCCCTGAGTGTCGCTGCTGTGCGGCTTCGATGGCTTGTACGCATTGGCTGCGGTTGAAACCCATATGGCGGATGCGGTGATAGAGCAGGGTGGATGCTTGGGGGTGTTCACACAGCTCATCGATGCTGATGTGCCGTGAATCTGGCAACAAATCGCACACTGCTGTGGTGAGGAGGGAGTGATCTCTGGCCAGGTTGTCCATTGTGTCAAGGATGCTCCCTCGGGCTTGCGGAAATTGTTGGTCAATGATGGGGAGGATAATGTTGCGCAGTTGGTTGCGGCGAAAGTCATTTTGTGCATTGGTGCTGTCGGTCATATATCGCTGTCCAATGTTTGCCAGATAGTTGAGGATGTCTTGTCGATTAATCCCCAGTAGCGGCCGCCAGACGTGTCCGTTAACACGCTCCATTCCCTTCAAGCCCCTTAAACCTGTTCCACGCATGAGATTCAAGAAGAATGTCTCAACCTGGTCGTCGGCATGATGGGCAACTGCGATGAGTTGACAGGATTGTCGCTCGCGCTCTTGTTCAAACCACGCGTAACGCAACTCACGACATGCCATCTCGAGAGACCCACCATGGATTTGCTGATAACTGATCACGTCAAAGTCCTTGACCGACAAGGGAATGCTCATGCGATTACAGAGGTCCTTGACGAATCGCTCGTCTCGCATTGATTCCTCGCCGCGCAGGTGGAAATTGCAGTGAGCTGCACGACAGTCTGCTCCAACCTCATGAAGTAAGTGTACCAGTGCGACGGAGTCGGCTCCACCACTCAAAGCCACAAGGATAGGTTGACTGTTGACGAGTCGTAGTTCCTCGTGAGTAAAAACCCTATGAATTAATTCTTCATGATTCACTGATGCAAAGGTAGTGTTTTTTCAAAACTTAATTGTACCTTTGCACCATTATTCTCATGAAGCAGGTGAAGAAGGATAGTGACTTCTGGTATCATGTGGCGGCATTCGCCATGATCATGGTGTGGGGAATTTCGTTTCTCAACACCCGTGTGTTGCTTGATGCCGGGTTGACGCCAACCGAAATATTTGTCGTCCGTTTCACCATAGCGTATTTCTCATTGCTGGCAGCCTGCCGTTTCAAGGTGCGTTATACTGGATGGCGAGACGAGTTGTTGTTTGTCGTGTGTGGAGTGGCTGGCGGCTCGGCATACTTCATTGCCGAGAACACTGCACTTGAATTGACTCTTATCAGTGACGTTGCCGTGCTAGTGAGTACCGCGCCGTTGACGACCGCGTTGATGGGTGCCATATTCTACCGTGATGAGCGAATCACGTTGTTATCATTTGTAGGCATGATCATTGCCTTTATTGGTTCGGTGATGCTGGCGTTAAAGGACGGTCTGGTGTGGGGCGACAGCATTTTAGGAGACCTGCTGGCATTATTTGCGGCGTTCGTGTGGGCTTTCTATTCGATGGCTTTGAAGAAGCTCAACCGCACTTACTCGACACTGTTCATCACACGCAAATTGTTCTTTTATGGGATTTTATCCGCTTTGCCGTTGTTGGCACTAGAGAGTGGACATTTTCCTTGGCAGGCGTTAAAACAACCCGAGGTGTGGGGAAATCTACTCTATTTAGGATTGATCTGTTCGATGGCTGCCTACTTTATTTGGAGCATTACAGTGAAGCGTATCGGTGCAGTGCGTGCCAGCAACTACTTCTATCTTAGTCCCATCATTTCGATGATTGCTGCTGCCATCTGGTTCGGCGAGCGGACGACGTTTGTTGCCTATGCTGGTTGTGTGCTTATCCTTGCTGGTGTCGTCATCGCTGAGAAGTTCAAGAGAAAGCCTGCTGCCAATGATTAGGGATACGAAACACTTAGTTGACGGTCTTTCTGAGCCACCGTTTGGAGTGTAGCGCGAGCAGGTAGACAACGCCGCGGAAGCATAACTCGATAGCCATTGCCATCCACACGCCATAAAGGCCCATCGAGCGTACCAGGATTGCTGACAGCCCCAATCTTACTATCCACATGCTCACTAGGTTGATGCCGCATGGTACCAGCGTGCTCCCGGCTCCGACAAATACGCCATAGCTGATGATGGAAGCGGCAAACAGCGGCTCGGCCCAGGCTTCGACCCTAAGGCATTTTGCACCTAACTCAACAATCTCGGGCACTGGTGACATTAGTGCCATCATCTGTGGAGCAAACGCGTACATCAGGATAGCCATCACTCCCATAATGACCATGCCCGACAGAACCGTTATCCAGGCGAAACTCCTTGTAAGGCGTTTGCGGCCAGCGCCAAGGCATTGCCCAATGAGCGTGGTGGCGGCATCGGCGATACCATAACCCGGCATATAGCACAGGCTTTCGGCCGTGATAGCAAACGAGTTGGCGGCAAGAGCGACACTGCCCAGGGGAGCCACTATACCTGTGATGACGATTGAAGCGCTGCAGAGCATTGTGTGCTGTAAGGCCATGGGGAAAGATATCTTAACTGATTTCTTGAAGTAAAGCCAGGATGGCTTGAATGTGCCCTTGTCGATGGTGAGTCGCAACTCATTGGAACGGAATACCAGATAATAGAACATGATAGATGCAACAACAAGGCCTGCACTTGCCGACCCTAAAGCAGCTCCAAGAACGCCCAAGCCAGCTCCTGGCACTGTGAATTGGTGACCGAGGAATGAAGCCGAGCGGGTAGGGAAGATGAGAAAAAAGTTGAATATCACGTCCAGGACACACATCAGCACGTTGAGCAGGCTGGGAACACGCATATTGCCGCTGCAGCGCAGCATAGAACTGCCCACAAAGTCAATCATCAGGAAAGGGATGAACAACATGAAGGTCCCAAAGTACAGTGTGGCATGTGCCCGGATTTGAGGTTGTGCACCCAGCCAAACGGGTAGGGGAAAGCTTAATGTCAATCCAAGTGCGGCAATCAATAACCCGAAAATGGAACAGACAACGAGTGCTTGTCGCACAACTTGTCGTGCATCGGCAGGGCGTTTGGCACCCAGCAGATGAGCCACTTGAACACCATAGCCTGCGACAAATGAACTGATCACCCCCTCAAATAGCCACCAAGTGGTACCCATCAGTCCCACAGATGCTGAGTCGTCAGCGCCCAGACGACCAACCATGGCTGCATCGATAAACTGCATCAGCATGGCCGATGCGCTTGCCACAATGGCAGGAAGACTCAATTGAAACGTTAGCAACAGCTGTTGCCTGAACGACAACGGCTGCCCATCACGGATGAGTTTGAGCAGTGAATCTTTTCCTGATTGTTGAGCCATTAATGGGTCGTGGGTTCAAAAAAGTGTCTCACTCAAAATGGGCGAGACACTTCATATAATTAATGTGATATTGCTCTAAGGGTAGAATCACTTGCGCTTGATGGTGACAGCACGGTCAAGAGATGCGGCCTTGGGACCATAATTGGTCAGCTCACCATTGTTGATTTCTGTCTCGAGACGATCTGAGGCTACACCCTTCTTCACGAGTTCGTCCTTGACAGTGGCAACACGGCCCTTGCGCAGGCGCACGTTGATCTGATCATTGCCAGTGTAGTTGTCGGCCCAACCGGTCAGCATGTAGTTGCTGTTCTCGTTCTTCATAACCTCGGCAACGGCCTCAACGACATTGCGCTGAACACCAAGCACGTCGGTGCGGTTAATGGGGAAGTAGACCGTAGCAAGAGGTGCCAGGTCAGCGTTTGCACTCTCGGCAGGCTTCTTCTCGAGGCACTTGCGCAGCTGATCCTCGAGATCCGCAATCTTGCGGTTAGCGTTGTTCAGGTTGGCAACCAGTGCATCGCCCTCGGCATCGGTGTACTTGTACTCGGGACAAACGGCGGTGACAGGAGCATTCCATTCACTCTTGCCGAACTTGTAGGTCAAACCCAGCAGAAGACCGGGGTACTCGTTCCAAGTTTTGTACCACATGTCTGCACCATCAACGTGTTCTTGCATCAAGTCAAAACGCAAGTCTACATTAAAGTCAATCTTCTTGGTGATGGCAAAGCTGTTAAGCAGACCAGCCTGCATGCTGTAGTTGCGGCAGTGATCAGTATCGTCATTTGCTCCATATTTCCAGGGACCGTCAGAAACGGGACGTGCACCATCACGTGCATACACCCAGTTAACAGACATACCCACATAGAAAATGCAATTGTAGAAACGATGGGGTTTGTAACCTACCAGCCAGTTGGAGACGTTAAACAGAACGTCACCCACGAGGCCGAAGTTGTTGAAATGCTGAGGCACATACTTTCCACCGTCAAGCTGGCGAGGCCAGTTGCGGTAACCAAGAGCATTATAGTTGCCTGTGAAAGTAGCACCTTTCATCTGTGCAAAGTCAAAACCGCCACGCAAACCCAGCAGGGGCGAGAACCACTTGCCGACAAAGAAATCGGCCTTGGCGCCCAAGCGATGACCAAAGAGCTCGTGACTATCATAAGGTGACATCATGATGCCGACACCACCATCGGCCATAATAAACCAGTTGTCCCTCATGCGGTTGAGGAGGTAACCTTGTGAAGGATCCTCAACATAGGTAACTTCTTGTGCGTTTGAGAAAGAAGGAACCATGCATGCCGCGCATAAAAGAATCAGAAAAGCAATCTTTTTCATTGTGTATTTATGTTTTTTTAATAAAGTTCTATTTGAAAATAATAAAATTCAAAGCCCCGATTTTGTTATATAGGGTCTGCAAAAGTAGATGATTTTTTTCGTATTACAAAAACTTTTCACGAAAAATGCTGAAAAAATCTAAAAAAGAATTGTTTATGCACTAAAATACTACTTTTGTAGTGTATTCATAATGATTTTTGCTACATTCTGCGGAGTAAAGCCAAATTTTTCATCAAGCACCTTGTATGGTGCCGATGCTCCAAAGTGGTCAAGCCCATAGATGACTCCTGTGGGAATCAGTCGGCGCAGGGTACTCGGCAGGCCTGAAGTGAGTCCAAAGGCAGGAACATCTACCGGAATAACTGAATTGCGGTATTCGGTGGATTGGTTCATGAACAACCCGATAGATGGAACCGAAACAATCTGCGCTTTGATGCCATGTTCTTGGATGATCTCATTAGCAGCTACAAGTGTAGACACCTCTGATCCGTTGCCGACAAGAACTATATCGGGGTTCTCCTGCTTGATGACAATGTAGCCACCACGTTCGGCGCCCAAAGCATCGCCAAATCGATTGCCTGTTGTCGAAGGCAGGTCTTCAATGTCTTGACGAGACAGAATCAAAGCTGTGGGTGTCAAGTTGTTATCCATTGCCATTTTCCAAGCGACGGAGGTCTCGGCGGCATCAGCGGGACGCAGAACGAGCATGCTGTTGCGGCCATGATGGTTCTGCAATTCCTCCATCAGGCGAATTTGAGCTTCTTGCTCTACAGGCTCATGGGTTGGGCCGTCTTCACCCACGCGGAATGCGTCGTGAGTCCAGATAAACTTGACTGGTAGCTCCATGAGTGCCGACAGACGGGCTGCGGGCTTTATATAGTCGCTGAAGACAAAGAATGTGCCACAGGCTGCAATCATGCCACCATGCAAGGCGATGCCGTTGATGATGGCTGCCATAGCTAGTTCAGAAACGCCGGCATGCAGGAAAGCGCCCTGGAAATCATGTGTCTGGAAGGCACCACGTGCCTTTAGGAATGCGTCGGTCTTGTCGCTGTTGGCAAGGTCGGCCGAGGAAACTATCATGTTCTCGACTTTAGCAGCCAGGGCCGCCAGCACGTTGGCCGATGCGGCGCGGGTGGCAATATTGGGCTTGTGGACGATGGCGGCATAGTCCACATCGGGCACCTTGCCGTCGATATAATCCTGCAAAAGCGCCATGCGCTCGGGATGTTGAGCCGCCCAAGCATCGATGGCCTGCTTGCGCTGGGCAACGAGTTCACGCTGCTCGTCGGCACGTTGGTTATAGAGTTCAGCCACCTCGGGGAATACGATCCAGGGATTCTCGGGATTGCCGCCCAGGTGCTCAATGGTTTTGGCATAATCGGCTCCTGACTTGCTCAACGGGTTGCCATGAGTGCTGCATTTGCCCTCAAAGTTATCACCATCGGCAGTCACAGCCCCGCGACCCATGATTGTGCGTCCAATGATGATGGTCGGGCGTTGCGTCTCAGCAAGGGCTTTGTCCAAGGCGCCGGCCAGGGCGACAGGGTCGGTACCGTCACACTCAATGACGTTCCAGTTCCAGGCTCGGTATTTCATTGCTGTGTCCTCGTTGCTCACGGCATCGCAATCGGTCGACAACTGCACTGTGTTGCTGTCATAGAACATGATCAGGTTATTCAAACCCAGGTAACCGGCAATGCGGGCTGCCTCTTGCGAGATTCCCTCCTGAATACCGCCGTCACTGATGAACGCATAGGTCTTATGAGCAAACACCTCGCTGTAATGCGTGGTGATGAAGCGCTCGGCTATGGCACATCCCACTGCCATGACATGACCTTGACCCAGTGGCCCTGACGTGTTTTCCACACCGTGTTCGACGTCCAGTTCGGGGTGTCCGGGTGTTATGCTGCCCCACGAACGGAAGGCCTTGAGGTCGTCGATGGTGTAACGGCCTGCAAGATGCAACACACTGTAGAGCATGGGCGACATGTGTCCCGGATCCAGGAAGAAGCGGTCACGGGCGAACCACGTGGGGTCGTCGGGGTCGTTCACTAAATACTTCGAGAACAGGACGTTGACAAAGTCTGCGCCACCCATGGCACCACCGGGGTGCCCTGACTTGGCCTGCTCGACCATCGAGGCGGCAAGGATGCGGATGTTGTCTGCCGCACGTGTCATCAATTTAGAGTCAATCATAATATTTTTAAAAAGGTTTGTTGCTTTATATCTGACAAAAATACATTGTTTTTTTCAATATCGAAGAACAATTTGCTGGATTTTTTATGCGATAACCCCAAAAAGCAGTGGAACGAGAAGTGCCACTGCTTTTTCTGGGTCAATAAATCGGCTGATTATTCCGCTTGTTTGGTGGGCTTGCTGCCAATCAACGCATAGAACAGGATATAGGCTGCACATGCCACAGGTATCCAGTAGCTGGAGAGGATGCTTACCTTGTCGGCGACAACGGCTTGCAATGCAACCATCACGGCGCAACCAAACACCATTGTCATGAAAATACCACTTGCTGCAGCTGTGTACTTGCCAAGGCCCTCAACAGCCATGTTAAATATGCCACCCCACATGACTGATGTGCATAGGCCGACTAAAATGAATGCAAATACGCCGACAGGAACAGGAGTCCAAATAACGGATAAGTTGCCCCAGTCGATGCCAGGAACACTTACCTTGACATCAGTAGGTGCGAACATTCCGAACAGCAGCAGGATAACGGCAACAGCTGCAACCACTGTCACCATCGTGCGACTGCTGACCTTACCGCCAATGGCACCGCCCACCGAGCGGCCGATGAACATCATCAGCCAGTAAACCGATGCAATCAGGGCAGCAACTCCCGCACTGACACCGATCTCGGGCGTTTGCAGATAAGAAATCATATAGGTCGGGGTGCCTACTTCAACGCTCATATACAAGAATATGGCAAGTGCGCCTAACGCAAAGTGGCGGAACTTGAGTGCTCCGGGAATTAGACTCATCTCCATGGGTGCCTGTTCTGGTTCATCGATAGTGGTGAATAACAGTACGACAAACGCTACAATAAAGATACCCAGGGCAATGAACATTGCAGGAGTGGCATCGGCAATCACAGTGTCTTTGGTGACCTCGCCGATAAGGGCTCCCATCAGGATATATACCGCAACAGCGGCAGCCGAATTAAAGGCACCGCCAATTTGGATTAACTGGTTGCCCGTCTTGCCGCCACCGCCCAACACATTGAGCAAGGGGTTCACAACGGTGTTGAGCATGCACATGCACATACCGCTGATGAAGGCACCGAGCAAGTATATCCAGTAAGCACCACTGCCACCGATTTGGCCGCTGAGGTATTCAATCACGAGACCGATGATGCCCACAATGAGGGCTAACAGAGCGGTCTTCTTGTAGCCCATCTTGGTGATGAGCATGCCACTGGGAATTCCCATTAGCAGGTAAGCAATAAAGTTGGCATAGTTACCAATTTGTCCAGCTGCTTCCGAAGCGCCGAACTGGTTCTTGACGATGGTTGCCATGGGTGAGCACAGGTTGGTCACAAAGGCAATCATTGCAAACAGCGCGATCATCATAATAATCGCTGCCCATTGTTTTGATTTCTGAGCCATTTCTTTTTCAGTTTTATGTTGTTAATAATTCTCTTTCAAAAAATCTGTCAAAAGTACACATTTCTTCAACAACAAACAACAAATCGGCGAGAAAAACGTCGATTTGTTAATACTTTTTGATGCAGAAAAGGGGTTTCAGTATGACCTGGGCCCAAAGATGGCTGTGCCGATGCGCACCAGCGTGGCGCCATAGTTCACGGCCACCTTCCAATCGTCGCTCATACCCATGCTCAACTGGTTGAAGTCCTCACTCTCGTCAAACGGGCCGTCCTTCAGGGTCAGATAGGTGCGGCGCACGGTGTCAAACTCCCGCGCCACCTGCTCCATGTCGTCGGTGAGTGAGGCCATGGCCATCACACCACACATGCGCACGTGGGGATAACAGGTGAGTTCTCCGGCCTCTCCGGCTTCGAGAACCTCGTCGACACTGAAGCCGCTCTTGGTCTCTTCCTGTGCCACATGCAGTTGCAGCAACACCTCGACGGTGCGGTTGATACGGGCCGCCTCTTTCTCGATGAGTTTGAGCAGTTCCACGCTGTCCACGCTCTCGATGACCGTCACATGGGGCATGATGGCGCGCACCTTATTCTTCTGCAGATGTCCGATAAAGTGCCAGCGGATGTCCTTGGGCAACTGCGGTGCTTTTGCAACAAGTTCTTGAGCACGATTCTCGCCAAAGAGACGCTGACCGGCCTCATAGGCCTCGGCCAATTCCTCGACGGGATGAAACTTTGACACTGCGACAAGTTTCACGCCATCAGGTAACTTAGCAGTTACCTCTTTGAGGTTTTCTTTAATGTTTGCCATTCCCATTCAAGCATTTTGCGCCTTTTGGCGGGCTTCACGGTCGGCACGGGTCTCGTCCAGGTCTGCAGGAAAGACGTCCATCAGCGGAGTCTCGGTGATCGAGGCAATCTCAAAGTCGGCCATCGTGTCGTGCATGTTCTCCATGAAAGTGGCCAGAGCGCCCTTGAAATCACTCGCTTGCACCATCTGGAAACTGGCGGTGCGCTTCTCGACAGCAGTTTTCTCGTCGATGGTGATGAAGTTGGTCTTCACTTTGTACCAGCGGTCCCCGGCTTCATTATAAAATATATCGCTGAGTTTTACGCGCTTGACGGTGTCCACGCTGAATTCCCCCGAGATATAGGGCTGCATCTTGTCGGTGATGCGCGCCTCGGCCTCGGTAAACGACAGTGCGTCAACCAGATAAGGCTCTGATACGGTCTTCTGAACTCCGTTTTCCATCATGCGGTCATACTTTACCTTACATTCAAACCATTGTGACATAGTATATTAATCTTGTGTTTTTAAAGTGAATATTTAAGAAATTGATTAAATTAAAGTTCTTCTTGAGATTTGCTCCTCCAACGCTTGATTGATGAGTTGCTTGCGCGCAGAATAATACTCATAAACGAAACGCCGCATCACGACGTCAACAGGTTCAATATCCCGACCCTTGAGCAAGGCTGCGGCTTGCCCTATCTCGAGCTCTCCGTTTTCGACGTCGCCCTCAAAGATGCCCGTGCGGGTCTTGCCAATGCCGATGATGTCGAGCAGTTCGTCGCTCGAAGCGCCACGGTCCTCAGCCTCCTGCACAGTGGCTTGGAAACCGTTCTTCACCAGTCGTGTCGGAGATAACTTCCTGAAGTGCAGTAGCGTGTCGCCCTCGTTCAGGCTTAGGCAGCGGTGCTTGAATTCCTCGTGGGCCGAGCTTTCCTGCGTGAGGGCGAACAAGGTACCTATCTGCACGCCGTCGGCACCCATGGCCTCGACAGCCAGCATCTGATCGCCCGTGGCGATTCCTCCTGCGGCGATGAGGGGTAGGGTGGTCACCCGGCGCACGGCGGGGATCAGGCACATGGTGGTTGTCTCTTCCTTGCCATTATGACCACCGGCCTCAAAGCCCTCGGCCACAACCGCATCCACGCCTGCTGCCTCACACTTGGCTGCAAATGCCGATGATGACACCACATGGGCGACCTTAATGCCGCGCTCGTGCAGCCAGCCTGTCCACTTCTTGGGGCTGCCAGCCGATGTGAACACGATAGGGACCTTCTCATCGGCGATAACCTCCATCAGTTCGGCTGCTTGGGGACGCATCAGGGGCACATTCACGCCAAAGGGGTATTGTGTCGCCTGGCGGCACTTGACGATGTGTTCACGCAACACCTCGGGTGTCATCGAGCCGGCACCGATCAATCCCAATCCGCCCGCATTGCTCACTGCAGCAGCCAGTTCCCATCCGCTGCACCACACCATGCCGCCGGCAATGACAGGATAGTCGATGTCAAACAGTTCGGTGATTCGTGATCTCATTGCCATGATTGTTCCTCCTTATGTTTAATTTCAGATGATGCCGAATGCCACGTCCATCATCTGGGTGAAATTGTTCTGACGCACCTCGGCAGTGGTCACCTCGCCAGTAATGAGCGAGTCACTGATGGTGCACAGGCACAGGGCGCGCTTGCCGGCACGGGCGGCGTTCATGTACAGGGCCGGGGCCTCCATCTCGACGGCGAGGACGTTCATCTTCTGCCACTGGGCGGTATCGGGCGTGTCGTCATAGAAAGTGTCGGACGAATAAACGTTACCCACCATGTAGCGGTAACCTAATTCCTCGGCTTTCTCTACGGCGGCGCGCAGCAGGCCAAAGTCGGCAATCGGCGCGAAAGTGCCAGGCAGGTGGTACTGTGCGGCATAGGCGCTGTTGGTGCACGCGCCCATCGCCATCACCAGGTCGCCGATGTTCAGGTCGGGATGCATCGAGCCGGCCGAACCGACGCGGATGATGGTCTCCACATCATAGAAGTTAAATAACTCATAACTGTAGATGCCAATCGAGGGGATGCCCATGCCATGGCCTTGGACCGACACGCGCTGGCCCTTGTAGGTGCCGGTGTAGCCTAGCATGCCACGCACCTGGTTGTACATGTAGGGGTTCTCAAGATAGCGCTCGGCCATCAACTTGGCGCGCAAGGGGTCGCCAGCCATAATCACGACGGGTGCAATCTCGCCATACTTGGCGCCGATGTGCGGAGTGGGAGTTTTGTCTGCCATATTCGTTTGATGTTTCGTTATTGATATTGTTACTTCTTCCTGCAAAGGTACTCACATTTTCCAAAAACCATCCCATCTGGGGGCAATTATTTTACAAGCATGCGTTGACGAGAACAGACATTTTCATGCGATATACCTTTAATTGTTAAAAAATGAGTACCTTTCCTCTATAAAAGTAGAACAAATTGCCCCGCAAATGCAGTAAAATCGGCAAT
>ERZ842401.5469-NODE-5469-length-14080-cov-4.382745_pt1 | contig 14080 bp, 9 predicted proteins | sample MGYA00521270_ERZ842401 | MGnify/ENA primary metagenome ERZ842401 (study PRJEB31892, sample SAMEA3878208) | bioreactor metagenome | biome: Moose rumen | place: Sweden | collected 2011-10 | study: EMG produced TPA metagenomics assembly of the PRJEB12797 data set... | reverse complement strand
CGGGCTTCAGCATTGCAAAACATCTTGTACTCATAATTGAGTAAAAATAGCAGAAATCAATGCTTTAGGCAATACGCAGGGCTCACTTTTTAGCGGGAAGTGCTGTGTTGGCTTGCCCTCTTTTTTACCCTTGTTTTTCCTTAAAAAATCATATATTATAGAAAAAACTTATCAAGGAGTCTACATGACTAGGAAACATACACTTACCGCTGCGGCAGTATTTCTCGTTGCGGCAGCTGTGGCTATTGCCGTTGGAACGAACGTTACCAAAAGCGCAGGACGGAAGAATGCGCTCCCTGATGGCGAGTGGCAGGGAACAGGACAGGGGCGCAACGGTCCCATCTCTCTTGCCATCACCGTGCAGAACGGCAGGATTACGGGCGGGCACGTCATATCTGAAGATGAAACAGACTTTGCAAAGCCCGTCGCTCAGGCAGTCATAGATCAGGCAGTGAAGCGCAACAGCGTGACGGGGCTTGATGCCGTAAGCGGCGCTACCATGACGTCCAAAGGCACGATGGAAGCGCTTGTCGCTGCCGTAGCCCTTGCGAGGGGCGAGCTTCCCGCAACGACGGGGACTGTGGCTCAGGACAGCAGCTGTGACATCGTCGTCATAGGTGCGGGTGGTGCAGGGCTTTCTGCCGCGACAGAGGCAGCGAGCCACGGTGCTTCTGTCATCGTCGTAGAGAAGATGGGCATTGCGGGTGGAAACACAAACTACGCCACCGGCGGCCTGAATGCTTCTGAGACAAGCGTGCAGAAAAAACTCGGCATTGAAGACACGAACGAGCAGTATTATGCCGACACCATGAAAGGCGGCTACAACCTCAATGACCCCGCGCTGGTGCGCAAGATGGTCGAAGAGTCCGCCGCCACCGTGGACTGGCTTATGTCTTTGGGGGCGGATTTAAGCGATGTGGGCAAGATGGCAGGTTCCACAAACAAGCGCACACACAGACCTCAGGGGGGCGCGGCGATAGGTGCCCATCTGGTGCCCGTGCTGGTAAAGGCTACGGAAAATGCGAGCGCAGAGATTCGCTATAACTCAAAAGTGACTGATATAATAGAAGAAAACGGCAAGGCTGCGGGCGTCAAGGTGAGCTCTTCCAATGGAGACTACGTGATAAAGGCAAAGGCCGTCATCATAGCGACGGGTGGCTTTGGTGCCAATCCCGATATGATAGTCACCTATCAGCCTTCGCTGAAAGGCTTTGGCACAACAAACCACCGCGGTGCGACGGGTGATGCCTTTGCCTGGATAGCGAAGTTTGACGGCGCGCTCACGCAGATGGAGCAGATTCAGACCCATCCCACCGTAGTGCCGGGCAATGGGCTGATGATAACCGAAGCTGTCCGCGGAAACGGTGCAATCATGGTGAACCGCGGCGGGCGACGCTTTAACAATGAAATGGCGACAAGGGATGTTATGTCCAATGCCATTCTGGAGCAGGAAGGCAAGACCGCCTATTTAGTCTTTGATCAGGGAATACGTGAGTCACTCAAGGCTATTGAGGGCTATGCAAAGCAGGGGCTTCTCACCGAAGGGGCAAGCCTTGCGGAGCTTGCTTCAAAGCTCGGTATGCCGTCCGGCGCACTGGAGGAAACGGTGGCAAATTATAATGCTTACCAGTCTTCCGGCACTGACCCCGATTTTTCGCGTCCTGCCGGTGATATGCCTCGCGGACTGGTAAAGGCTCCTTATTACGCGGTGGAAGTAGGTCCTGCCGTGCACCACACGATGGGCGGCATCAAGATAAATACGAATGCAGAAGTGCTCACAAAAGAGGGCAATGCAATTCCCGGCCTGTTCGCGGCGGGCGAGGTGACCGGCGGCATCCACGGCTCCAACCGTCTTGGCGGCAACGCTGTTGCGGACATCTGTGTGTACGGCAAGATTGCGGCGGACTCTGCCCTTGCATACATCGGCAAGTGATGAGCAGGCAGGCTGTTACCACCATCCTGCCTACGCCCGCTCTCTGGAAGCGTTTTGTTCTGGTTGCGGCGGGCGCCCTGCTGATGGCGGTGAATTTGAGCACCTTCGTCTACACGGGAAGTCTCTTTCCCGGCGGCTTTTCAGGACTGTCGCTCCTTTTACAGCGGACGGCGCTCAAATACCTTTCTATAGAAATTCCCTATTCGCTCCTCTACCTTTTGATGAACGCGTTCCCTGTGTACATAAGCCTGCGATTCATCGGAAAGCGCTTCACGCTGTTTTCGATTTTGATGATTGTCCTGTCCTCTGTGCTGAGTGATTTGATTCCCAGTTATCAGGTGACGGATGATGTGCTTTTGTGCGCTGTGTTCGGGGGATTGCTCAACGGGCTTTCAGTGGTGCTCTGCCTCTACGGGGATGCCACGAGCGGGGGCACAGACTTCATTGCAATCTACTTTGCCACCCGCAAGGGGAAGGATATGTGGAACTTCATCTTTGCGGGCAACTGCTGTGTGCTTGCCGTTGCGGGACTGCTTTTCGGCTGGACGAGTGCACTCTATTCTATCATCTTTCAGTTTACCTCTACGCAGGTGCTCAATATGCTCTACCACCGCTACCAAAAATCCACCATGCTCATCGTGACAGAGCATCCCAATGATGTTTACCGCGTCATTCACGACGACACGAACCACGATGCTACAAAGATACAGGTGGTAGGCTGTTACCGGAACGCTGAAAAGACGATGGTCTATACCGTTGTGGGCGGAGACCAGACGAAGGCCCTTGCAAGCCACCTGCGGCGAGTTGACCCCACCGCCTTTATCAACGTCCTTCAAAGCAAGGAAATCCTCGGCAAGTTTTTCACCCGCCCCGCGGATTAACCTCAGCCTTTCCTTACTTCTTCTTTTTTTCCTTCTTCTTCTCTTCTTTTTCCTTTTTCTTTTCCTCTTTCGCTTTCTTCTTTTCTGCTTTCTCGTCTTCGTCCTTCTTGAACCAGCCCTGAACAGTGTCCCAGCCGTCTTTGAGAGTCTGCTTTGCCTTTTGCTGCTTTTCAATGTTCGCCTGATCACGGGCTTTCTTGCCCTCCGCTTCAAGCCCTTTGGCAGCGAGCTTTACTTCGTCAGTCTTGCCGAAGACCTGCATCCTCTGCGCATAGGCTATGGCCCCATCGTAGTCCTCCTTATCGATGAAGACCTGATAGCCCGCCCTGAGTTCCGCTATGTCTGCTTCCACCTTTGCGTTCTTTGCATCCTGCTCCAGCTGGAGGGCGAAGAACTTCATCTCCTCGTCTTGGGCTGTCGATGCCATGCCCTTGGCATAAGCTGCGGCCCCTTCGTAGTCCTTTTGGTCTAAGAGGCTCTGGAAGGGCTCGCGCATTTCCTGCTTTGCCGCTTCCTGTCTGGCGAGGCGTGCCTCTTCGGCGGCGCGGGCTTTCTGCTGCTCCCGTGCCTGCCGTGCGGCAGGGATGTCCCGCTCAAGCTCTGCGGCATATACTATCAGCTCTTTTTCGCTGCTGCTTTTCCGCACGTCCTGCATATAAGCGGCTGCCCCCTCGTAGTCTTCTATGTCTATGAAGGTCTGGTAGTGCTTCCGCAGCTCCTGCTTGGCAGCGGCAATACGGGCGAGGCGGGCTTCTTCGGCGGCACGCAGCTCTGCTTCTTCTTTCGCTTTCACCGCATCCTGTGCGAGTTTTGCCGCGAGGATCCTGATTTCCTCTTCGTCATCGCTATCCTCTACGTTCTGCGCGTAGGTGATGGCTCCGTCGTAGTCTCCCGCATCCAAGAAGGACTGGTACTGAGCCGTGACTTCCTGCTTTGCGGCAGCAAGCCGGGAACGCCGCTCTCGCTCTTCCGCGCTCAGCCTTGCAAGCCTTGCCTCTTCGGCGGCGCGGGCATCAGCTTCCTCTTTTGCCTTTTGCGCTTCCTGTTCCAAATCCCAGGCGAGGGAGCGAATATCCTCGTCGTCAGCCTCGTCCTCCCACTGCTGCGTGTAGGCGATGGCTTCCTGGTAATTCTCGGCGTCCATAAGGTCCCAGAAAGTGGCGAGGATTTCCTCGCGCTCAGCTTCAAGCTTTGCCAGCCTTGCCCGCTCGGCTTCCCGTGCAGCAGCGGCTCTTTTGAGCCCTTCTGCATCGCTCTTTACGACAAGGCGGACTACACGGAAACCGACGTAATCGTCATAGATGTCTTGCAAAGCGCGGTCAGACACGGCGGGCACAGGATCAGCATCGCCATTCCCTCCTGAACGCGCGGAGCCGCCGCGTATAGTCCTGCGCGGATACGGATATAGCTCCGCATCGCCATCCTGAGACTTGGCGGCGTTCTTCTGCGGACTGAACCAGTCCCAGCACCATTCCCACACGTTGCCCGTCATATCGAATATGCCGAGCGAATTGGCTCGCTTTGTTCCAACTTCGTGGGGAACATATTGCCATGCGCCATCTTCCCAGCTGTTGCTCCTGCTCCATGCTATGTCATCAGGCTCATCGCTTCCGCTGTAGCGGTAGTCGTATTGGGCACTGCCGCCACGGGCAGCATATTCCCACTCCGCCTCGGTGGGCAGGCGGTAGCCGGAGGCATCAAAGTTGCATTCCACGTCATCCCAAGAGGAGTTCGCATTTGTACCCCACTTTGCCGGATCAGTCTCACCGTGCAGGCTGTAGCATGGAGCCAAGCCGACGATTTTGCTCAGCTGATTGCAGAAGGCTATGGCATCATACCATGTTGCTGTGGCAGGCAGCTGGGAACCGCCCCTTTGCCAGTCATCCTTTCTTGTTCCTGTGACCAGCATGTAGAGTCCCTGAGTCACCTCCGTCCTGCCTACGGCAAGCGTGTCCACCACCTCGTTTGCTCCGGTATAGCCCAAGGAGAATATGCCTCCCTCCACGTTTGCAAAGCTGTCCTTCAGCAAAGTCTGCACCCGTAGCGAGAGCACATAGTCGCGGTATTGATTTTCCTCATTCGGCAGGATAAAGTCCGTCTTCGTTATATCTACTGCCAGCTCAGGCAGGGGCTTGAGCCAGTCCCTCGTGCTGCCGTAGTTTTCCGTGGGTTTGCCGTACTGGAGATAGAGCTCCTCGGGAACGATGCGCACGCTGCCGGCATCCATCTGCTTCATCACTGCGAGAGGAACATCTGCAAATTCATAGTCGCCGCTCCCGACGAGCTTGCGTTCGCTTGAAAGCAGCACCTTGCCGTTGGTATCGATGATGTTGAACTTTACATCGTAGAGCATGGTGCCGTCGTTTAGCTTCCATAAGGCTGCGCAGGATGCCTTGTCATAGGCTGTCACTTCGCCTGTCTTTCTGTTGTAAGAACTGCTCGCCTTGAACTGCACCGCGCCGTCGTGCTGGTACTGCCCGTCATCGGCAGTATAGACGGAATGGGCAGGCCAGTCTTCGGGAATGCCGTTCCAGTCGCTCCTGTAGGCTATGTCAAAGCCTGTCTTTATAAAGCCATATATCCTGTCGTATTTGTAGCTGTGCTCTGCGGTGATGGGGATCCTGTAGGCTGCGGTACGGGCTTTGAAGTTCACGTCTCCTTTGACGATGCTGAAGGAGAAGACCCACGGGCAGTACTCCGTCCAGTATTTTTCGTATTCTTTGAGGATTGTCTCCCAGCCGTCGTAGAGGTCGAATTCGTCATAAGCCGCGAATTCACCTTCGCCGGGCGCACCAGTCCGCAACAGGTTCCCCAGCCTGTTGAAGGCTTCGTATGCTTCTGAGCTTCTCAGGTTTGGAGAAGACTGCATGGCATCGTAATAGGTGCCGAGCGCGTATACAAACTGCTTCTTTGCCTCAAAGCCCTTTGCTCTGGCAAGCAGCGTCCTGTACGTCGAGCTCTGCGCTCCCGCAAGCTGAACGAACAGCGCCGCTGCCAGCACTGCCAAGATTGATTTTTTCCCTTTCATCATATTACCCCTTTGTGGCGCACCCGCCGTGTAATGAGTCCTGCTGATGCAGGCTGTATATATCAATCATAGCATACATGGTCGTTTAGCGATAGTGAAAGTAGCCAAGCTGCGGGTTGACAGCCCTGAATTTCGGCTATATGATAGAAACTGCTGCAAAATAATGGAGGAATACATGCGTGTATTGGTTGTAGGCGGCGCCGGATATATCGGCAGCCACGTGGTGAAGGAGCTTATGGCAAAAGGCCATAAGGTGACGGTTTTTGACAATCTTTCCAGCGGTCTGGTGCAAAACCTCTTCGCGGAAAACGACTTTATTGCAGGCAGCATCCTGCATCCCGATGATCTGGAAGCTGCGTTTGCGCGGGGCTTTGATGCCTTTATCCACCTTGCCGCTTTCAAGGCTGCGGGCGAGTCAATGATAAAGCCCGAAAAGTATTCTATTAATAACATCAACGGCACGCTCAACCTGCTTAATGCCGCTACCGCCCATGACTGCAAGTATATGGTCTTTTCTTCCAGCGCGGCGGTTTTTGGCGAGCCGCAGTATCTGCCGCTCGATGAGGGACATCCCAAAAATCCTGAGAACTACTATGGCTTCACCAAGCTCAAGATCGAAGAGTTCATGGGCTGGTACGAAAAGCTCAAGGGGCTGAAATTTGCCTCCCTGCGCTATTTTAATGCTGCGGGCTATGATCCCGAGGGCGTGCTTTACGGTCTTGAACGAAATCCCGCCAACCTGCTGCCTGTGATGATGGAAGTGGCATGCGGAAAGCGTGAGAAGGTGAACATCTTTGGCAATGACTACAAGACCCGCGACGGTACCTGCATCCGTGACTATATCCACGTGACCGACTTAGCCGCCGCTCATGTGCTCGCTCTGGAGTACATCTCCGCCAAGAACGAGAGCCTGACGCTCAACCTTGGCACTGGCAACGGCATTACGGTGACAGAGATGCTTGAAGCCACCCGCCGCATCACCGGCAAGCCCATTCCTGCCGACTATGTGGGCCGCCGCGCGGGAGACCCCGCCCAGCTCACCGCCAGCTCCGACCTTGCCCGCAAGGTGCTTGGCTGGGAGCCGAAGTATTCCGATGTGGACACGCTCATCGGGTCTACATGGAAGGCTTACCAGAAATATTTTGCCGAGCATAAGGCATAAAAAAAGAGGCTGCTTGCTCTATCAGGCAGCCTCTTTTATTTTCGTTAAAATACTTTTATGCGTTTGCCTGCGCCCTCAGTTCTGCGAGCATTTTGGGGAGACCTTCGGACATTGTTTCGTTGGTGAACTGGCAGGTGCCTACTTTTTCATGACCGCCGCCGCCGTATTTGAGCATAAGGCTGCCGACGTTTACCTTGGAAGTCTTGTTCAGGATGCTGTAGCCGACTGCCGCTGAGCAGCCTTGGCCGCCCTTGCCGCTCACTATCCATGCGGAAATATTCTGGTCTGGGTACATGCTATAGATCATAAAGCGGTTGCCGGTGTAGATCGGGTCAACGCCGCGCAGGTCGCTGATGATGAGATTTCCGTCTACCACGGTATGGGCTTTTACCATCTCCTTGAACTTTTCAGTCTGCTCGTTGTAGACCTCTATGCGCTCCTTTACGTCGGGCATGGCGAGGATTTCGTCTGTGGTCTTGTCGCGGCAGGCGTGCATAAGCTTTTCCATGAGCGCGTAGTTGGGCACCGTGAACTGCCGCCAGCGTCCAAGTCCGGTGCGGGGGTCCATCAGGAAGCCCACGAGAATCCAGCCCTGCGGGTTCTGTATCTCGTCAATTGTCAGGTTGCCGGAGTCTACCTTGTCCACGGCAGTCATAATCTCGTCATAGTTGGGGAAGCGTTCCTTTCCGCCATAGTATTCGTAGATGATGCGGGCGCAGGATGGCGTAATGCGGCTTTCGCCTTTGTACTGCCCTTCAAGGGCAAGGCGCTCGTGCTCGCTTGAATGATGGTCGAACCACAGTCCGCAGCCCTTTACGAAGGGGACATTTGCAAGGCAGTCGTTCTCGTCTATTGGAACAAGCCCGTCCTGCAAGTCTTTCGGGTGCGCGAACTTCCAGTGGTCTATTATCCCTGCGTCGAGCAGCAGAGCCCCACAAACCAAGCCGTCAAAATCAGAACGGGTCACTAATCTCATAGCCATAAAATCAACCTCTATAAATCAGCTTTCCTTCATTTTAGCACGGAAGCGCGGATAACGCAAAGGAAAAAGAATTTGCCACCCTGTTAGTTGGGAATAAACTCCGCAAAATTTCCGCTGCTGACGTATAAGCCGTCATCGTAAAAGGTGAACATGACATCGTGACAATCCCAGAACTTCGCGAACAGTCCGCTCTGTTTTGCCCACGAGCCACCGAGGTAAGGGGGCTCATAGCCGTTGGCAACAACCAGGTCTGCAAGTTCTGTCTGAAAATCGCTCTTTGCATGCTCCTTGTAAACTTTCAGCATCGTCTTGAATGAGTCCTCGGAGATCATTCGCTGCAACAGGTACATACAACTGTGGGCTAGTAGATCGTCAGAAGAATCCGTAATGTCGATGAGCGTCTGGAACACCCAGTCTATGGCCAGTTCGTGGCCTGACAGGGCCGCCACAATAGTAATGTCTTCTTTTTCTTCTTCCAGAATCGCATAGTCGGACATCACTGCAAGTGCAGGTAGTTCTTGTTCATTCTGTACGAGCATGAAACTGTAGCAAAGATTGTGGATGAGCATTGGCCGCAGAGGATATGCCGCCTGAGGTAGCAGGGCATCCATGCTCGAGGCCAATTCCGCAAAGGCTTGCTCATCGTTATCTTCTAACATCGTTGCAAGCAGCAGGGCGTAAGAGGCAAGAATTGGTTTTTCTGCAGCATTGTCCCGTCCAAGCTGGTAGAAGGGCGCGGAGTCAAGCTTGAGCTTCTGAAGCTCCGTCCGGTAGTTTGCAAATGTATGGCTCTGAAAGAGAAATTCGTCCGCATACTGCCCATCTGGACGCATCCAGACAACCCCGATAAAGCCCCAGCGTATCTGTCGCAGCATCAGGTAGAAATAGTAGACCTTCTCTTCCTCGCTGTGTTTCTTGTTCTTTAGTTCTGTCTTGAGTGACTTGACGAAGTATGAATCATCCAGAAGCTTCCTGCGGTTCAAGCCTTCTACTTGCTGTTCGATGGCGGCAGGGTACTCTTTTGACTCTTGCCGTTGCTGTTCGGGTACCCGCTCCGCGCAGACAAGACCCGTTAGAGAGAGAGCAAGCAAAGCGCAAAAGAATTTTTTCACAGTGACACTCCTCAGGGCATCATCTGCAAGGTTGTATCGCATAAGCGAGATGCCCCTTTCATTCAATTAAGTATATACAAGCCGACTGCCCCTGTCAACGTCCATGTGAAGTCCTATCTATTCTATAATACCACGGGAAATCAGATTATCTGCTTGCGAGACTGCGCTTTGCGTGATATAATGTCAAGGTGTATTTGCATGATAACGAAGAAAAGCTTTGGAGAAACAGATGAATAATGACGATATTGACCCGAGCATTGCGGAACTTCTGAACGATGTCGAGGACGAAACACCTGTCGAGACGGAAAGCTCTTCCGCTGTCTCTGACCTGCAGCAGTTTGATGATGCGCAGACGGAGGAGATGGGTGCAGGAGGGGTTGCCGAGGTAAATCTTTCGGTGCATTCGTTTGAACCGATTACAAAGTATTTTGAGGATACGCCGAACCCTGTTTTTTCTGACCCTGCTTACTACAAGACGGCGCTGGGGGGCGAAGGCGACACCGCGCAGCGCCTGCACCAACTGCTTGTCAAATATCTGAACTGTCAGGACAAGAAAGACCGCACCGTGTACCGCCAGCAGATTGTCGCCGCCTACTGGAATTTCCTGCGGACGCTGGCTCCCAAGATGGTGAACACGCGCCTCCCCCTGTGCAAGCGCCTTGCAATGCGCTACGGCGTGGTGCTTCCGTCGCTGTTCAGCCCGGAGCAGAAGGAAACCTTCTCCCGCGCCATCATAGACAACGGCACGGGAGAGCCCGTACTCTACGTTGATGAGTGGGTCCGCGAGGTGGCGCTCGGTAAGATGAAGCCAAGCCAGACGGACGAAGTTGCGACGAGGGCTTCGGGACCAGGCGCGGAGCAGCAGCGTCTGCAGGCGCTTGTCGGCAAAAACAGCGGCAAGCTCCAGAGCGCCGAAAACCTCGTGACGCTCAAAGAGGGGCAGCGCTACAATATGGAACAGCAGATGCGCAGCCTTGTAGACGAGTTGTGTATGCACGAGCCCTTCTTTGGGCTTGAGCCGCACACCCACACCTACAGCGACAGCCAGAAAAAGGCGTTCAGCGATCTCTTGGCGCTTTTCCGCTCTTTGCAGAAAGTTGACCGCGAGCTCATTTCAAATCTGAATGACCTCAAAGAGGCAAAGGAAAACATCGAGCACCTCAACGACAAGATGACGGAGCTACCCGAAGAGGCGGCGAGCGTGAGCACCGAGGAAGTGCTGAACGAGATGACCACCATCAGGCAGATGGCAAAGATGACCTGCGGACGGCAGGGCAACCAGTATCCCGTCTTTACGCGCGAATTCTTCCATTGTACTCCCACCGGTACGGGCTTCCGCGAGAACGTTATCCGCGAGCTTGCATGGATTGAGTCGATTGACCCCAACTGCTTTGTGCGCATCCACAAGAATATGCCGAACCGCATTGTGCCCTTCGTCCTTCTGGTGCCCACGTATGGCGACACGGGCTTCTGCTGGGAACCGTTTGACCGCTACAACCGCATCACGAGTCGCGGCCGCATCGTGGTACCCATGTACCCGCGCGACCTCAAGATTGCCTGCCTTACGGCTGTCGCAGACCTCCGCTGGCAGGTGGCAAAGGAAAAAGCGTCGTTTGACTGGATGTCAGAGGGGCTTACGGGCAACTACTACCAGTACATCGATTCTCAGAAGCTTAAGGGTGACTTAAAGAAATTCTTCATCGATGACTACATCCTGTGGATGACCAAGGAAGCGACGGGGTCCCAGAAGCTTCCGAAAGAGGTGCGTGCCATCTTCTGGCGCTTTATGCCCTTCCCGCAGGAGCTGAAGGACAAGCTCAAGAAGATGAGCCTTGCCTATCAGGAGCTGTACCAGAGGGACATCAACCGCAGTATGAGCGACGGGTATTGATGCTGCAAAGCATAATAGTTGATTGTTAATCAGTTTTTGTTGATACGAAAGCGGTCTTTTTGGATAAAAGTCGCTTTTGTATCAATTTTTTTTCACTTTCCTGCTATTTTTCTCAATAAATATCAATTTTTTTGGTTATATATCAAAAAAGTATTTGACAAGTTTGCAATATGGCTTTATGATAAAGATATAGAGATTGACCACGAGGTCAGCAGATTTTTCAAGGTACATACTTATGATTGAGGTTTTTGCCTCATCGAGGAGGATATTGTATGAAAAAGACTTTCAAGACTGCGGTGACGGTGCTTGGAGTTAGTGCGTTGCTTCTCGCCGCTTTGACGGGTTGCGGTAACAAGAGCGAGCCTGCGACGAATAACAGCGGCTCATCATCAGGCGGAAACAGCGGTGGCTCTTCAAACAACACGAACACCGAGCAGCCTGCGCCGGAGATAAAGGCTGATGCCATCTCCACTGTGGGACCGGCAAACGGTACCAAGCTTGAGCTGTGGACATTCGTAGAGCTGCACAGCCAGCACTATGCCGCCATGCTTGAGCAGTGGAACAAGGAGCATCCCGACAAGCAGATTCAGATTACTTTCACCACCTATCCTTATGGCGATATGCACAACAAGATGATCATGGCAAACCAGACCGGCAAGGGCGCCCCTGACATCTGTGATATTGAAATTGGTCAGTTCCCGAATTTTATGGAAGGAAAAGTGCAGTTCGTTGAGATGAACAAGTACATCGAGCCGTACAAGAACAATGTCGTTAAGTCCCGCTTGGACATCTACGGCAAGAATGGTACCTATTACGGCATTCCGTTCCACGTAGGTGCTACGGTTATGTATTATGACGATGCCCTCCTCTCAAAATACGGCATTGACTACAAGACCATCAAGACTTGGGATGACTTTGAGAAAGCCGGCCTCAAGCTCAAGGAGGCGACAAACGGCGCCGTGCACATGACTGGTGTTGATACGGGTGGAACGGACTGGCTCTGGCTCTCTATGGCAGAGAACAATCAGGACTGGACCGATGCAAACGGCCATGCGGATATCCGCATCAACGGCGTGGCTGATATGATCAAGATGCAGCAGCGCTGGATTGACCTCGGCATTGCCTATCCTACTCCGGGCGGACAGATTGATACCGAAGCCGGTTTTGCCACCGTTGGTGATGAGAAGGTTGCCGCTTTCCCGAAAGCCCTGTGGTATATGAGCCGCTTCCTCAACTACATTCCTGACCAGAAAGGCAACTGGGCAATCGCTCCCTGCCCTGTGTACAAAGTTGGCCAGCCCCGCTCTGTGGGTATCGGCGGTACGGGTACGGTTGTGTCACTCCAGTCAAAGAATCAGGAGCTTGCGGCGGAATTCATCGTGTTTGCAAAGCTTTCTCTTGACGGCGAGAAGCGCATCTGGGAAGTGCTCGGTTTCGACCCGGTGAACACCAACCTGTGGCAGGACAAGAGCATCACTCATGACCCGAACAACAAGTATGTTGCTTACTTCCGCACGAACCCCTTCGACACCTTGAACGAGATCAAGGACGAAATCAAGGGCATCAAGGCGGTGAAGATCAGCGGCATCATCAACGAGCAGATCAACCTGAACGTGCTGAATGACTGTCTGGAGCAGGGTGCGGATGTGGACTCTGCGCTGCAGGCTGCACAGGACGAGATTGACATTGAGCAGTAAGGACTGAGGTTCTTATTTCTGAAAATATGGCCTAGAAAATGGCTTGCAAGCCTTGCTCTAGGCCATTCTTTTCCCCTTGCGTCCTGCGGGGGAAGCAATTAGGTGGAAAAATGAAGAAAAATCGCGTCACCAGTTTTTTATACTCGTGGAAGGTTGCTCCATACGTTTTCGTCCTGCCGTTTATCATCAGCTTTCTGGTGTTCTGGGTCTACCCCTTCGTGAGCGCAATCCTGATGAGCTTTCAGGACATCAAGCCGGGCGAAATTCAGTGGGTAGGGCTTTCAAACTACACAAAGCTGCTTAAAGACAAGACCTTCCATATAGCAATCAAGAACAGCTTTCTGTACATGGTCATCACCTGTGCGCTGCTCATTCCCTTCCCCATGCTCTTTGCGACGATTATGAACAGCGCGTTCATCAAGGGAAAGAGCGTGTACAAGGCAATCCTGTACATTCCGGCGCTTACCTCCGTGGTGGTGGCGGGCACGATATTCGGCTTTATGTTCAGCGAGCTTGACGGTTCTGCCGCCAACCAGCTGCTGCATATGTTCGGCTATCCGTCTATCAAGTGGCTCAAGATGTACGGTACGGGCTGGTTCGCCATGGTGCTCCTGTGCTGCTGGAGGTGGACGGGCGTAAATATGCTCTACTTCCTTTCCGGCTTGCAGGGCATAGACGATTCCCTCTATGAGTCCGCCGATATAGACGGTGCTTCCCGCTGGCAGAAGTTCTGGCTCATAACCATGCCGCTGCTCAAGCCTACATCTATCTACGTGCTCACCATAAGCATCTATGCGGGTCTTGCCATGTTCCTTGAAAGCTATATGATGTGGGGCGGCAACGGTTCCCCAAAGAACATAGGCCTTACCATTGTAGGCTACCTCTACCGCCGCGGCATTGAACGCAACCAGATGGGGTATGCGAGCGCTGTAGGCCTTGTGCTGCTGATTATCGCACTCATCATCAACGTCATCCAGCTCTTTTTGAGCGGCACATTCAAGAAGGAGAAGTAATTATGGCAGAGAAACAAAAGCTGCACAGCATGAAGACGCAGAGCACCATACTCACTACATTCTCCATGCTGCTTTTTACCGTTCTGGCAATACTCGTGCTCTATCCCCTCGTGGCGGCATGGCTTGCTTCTTTCCGTCCCGGGCAGGAGCTTATGCGCTACGGCTTGAATTTTAACCCCGACCCCAAGGGGCTGACGCTCAACAACTATATCTATCTGTTTACGCAGAAGGCTTTTCAGGAAGGCGAATGGGTGAAGGTGCCGCACCGTTACTTTATGTGGTACAAAAACAGCCTTTTCCTCACGGTCATCAGTGTGTGTTGTACGCTTTTCTTCTGCTATCTGGTTGCCTACGGGCTTTCGATGTATGACTACAAGCTTA
>ERZ842401.5467-NODE-5467-length-14081-cov-3.763297_pt1 | contig 14081 bp, 11 predicted proteins | sample MGYA00521270_ERZ842401 | MGnify/ENA primary metagenome ERZ842401 (study PRJEB31892, sample SAMEA3878208) | bioreactor metagenome | biome: Moose rumen | place: Sweden | collected 2011-10 | study: EMG produced TPA metagenomics assembly of the PRJEB12797 data set... | reverse complement strand
AGCCACAGTCGGTGCGAGCTGAAGCGTGCCAGGTTGTTGCGGAAAGCGGCGTTAGGCACAGCTCGCAGCGAGTCGGTGGACACGCCCGTCCGTCGTGCAGCAACGGGTGGCTGCACTTGGCCATGCGGCAGCGTGTAGCATGCACTGGCCAAGAGATAGTTAAGCCCTTTATTGGGTTTGAGCATATAGCCGTTTGAAGAGTGGCTGAAACGCAAACCGAAGGAGAGTGCCGAGCGGTCGGGGAAGTCGACACGGTAGCCGGCGCCGAGGTTGAAGATGCAGTTGATGTAGGAGCCAATGAACTCGTTCAGCGTGTCCTTCGAGCGCTCGTAGGGGTTGGTGAACACAGCCGCTCCGGCACCGATATTCCAGAAGAAGCTGTGCGTGTACCCAGGTCTGTCGGCGGCGGACTTCGACCGCCACACCACGTTCTGCATCTCACCAGCCACGGCAATGCGGTCGCCGGCTATGCCGTTGGTGGAGCGCAGGTATTCGAGTTGGATGCCGAAAGTGGGCTTTTGCCAAAACCGTTCCCAGTACTCTCTGCCATCGGACTGCCAGTCGACTGCGGCCGCCAGTCCGAAATCCGAACCGCGTATGTACGATTCCTTGCTGCTGTTGGGCACCGTTCCACCACCAATCAGCGACAGAGAGAATTCGGGCTTACGTTGCGGTGCCTCCTGTGCGGCAGCAGAGAGGAGTGCCAGCAGGCATAGCATCAGCCAGCAAAAACGCACCACGGCGCGGTGGCCCAACCGTAAAGAGCGGACTGGTTTGTCCGCATGAGATTGGGTATGCCGGGTCAAGCCTGGCAAGGTGGTGTTTTTGCAGATCGCGCTCACGCACCAAGCATTTTAAGATACTCCTCCTCCGAGATTATGGCTATTCCAAGTTTCTCGGCTTTTTTCAGTTTTTCCGGGCCCATGCGCTCGCCGGCCAGCAGATAGGAAGTCTTTGACGAAAGCGAGCCCGACACCTTGCCGCCATGTTGTTCGATATGAGCTTTGATTTCGTCGCGCGAGAAGCGGCTGAACACCCCGCTCACCACGAAAACCATGCCTTGCAGTTCGTTGGTTGCCGTGGTTGCGGTAGTCGCCATCTGCAGGCCAGCGGCACGCAGACGCTCGACGACGGCGCGGTGTTCGGGTTGCCGGAAATAACTATATATGACCGACGCTGTCTTGGCACCGATATCCTCAACCTGCGCAAGTTCCTCTTCTGAAGCGTTCATCACGGCATCGATGTTGCCGAAGTAGCGCGCGAGCTTTTTTGCACCCACTTCGCCCACGAAACGGATACCCAATGCGAAGAGGACACGCTCGAAAGGCACTTGATGCGACCGCTCGATGGCAGTCAAAATGCCTGCGGCCCCCTTGTCTTGTATGCTGGCGCTCTGGTCGTCGGTGGCAAGCCCCACAAGGTCGTCGCGCCGCAAGTCGTAGAGGTCGGCCACGTCGTGCACCAGCCCACGGTTGTAAAGGAGTTTGAGACGCTCGGTGCCGAGGCTTTCGATATTCATGGCCTTGCGGCTTACGAAATGTTCAAGTTTGCCGATGGTTTGCGGCGGGCATCCGTCCTGGTTGGGACAATAGCAGCCGGCCTCGCCCTCGATACGGACCAGAGGTGTACCACATTCCGGGCATACCGAAGCGAACTGCACCGGATAGCTGCCGACGGCACGTTTTTGCATATCCACGCCCACAACCTTCGGTATTATCTCGCCCCCTTTCTCCACCAGGAGCCAGTCGCCCTCATGGATATCCATGGACTCGATGAAGTCGGCATTGTTCAGTGTGGCTCGTCTGACGGTGGTGCCGCCCAGTTGGACTGGCTGCATGTTGGCCACGGGGGTGACCACGCCTGTGCGTCCCACTTGGTAGCTGATGCCGGTGAGGAGTGTCGACACTTGCGCCGCCTTGAACTTGTAGGCTATAGCCCAGCGTGGCGACTTGGCAGTAAGGCCCATACTGTCCCACAGCGCCACCTGGTTGACCTTTATCACTATGCCGTCGATACCGAACGGCAGGTTCCAGCGCGCTGTGTCCCAGTAGTCGATATAGGCCTTTATTTCGTCGATATTGCGGCAGACCTGGATGTATGGCTGCACTTTGAAACCCATCTGTTTTGCAGCCTCGAGCCGTCCGAAGTGGGTTTGCATGAGAGGCTCGTCGAGGCTGTCGCCCATCACGAAATAGGCGCAGAACTGCAATTTACGTTTGGCGCACTCGCGCGAGTCCTGCAGCTTCATCGAGCCGCTTGCCGCGTTGCGGGGGTTGGCAAAAGGTTCGTCGCCGTCGATTTCGCGCTGGCGGTTCATTTCCTCGAAAGCCTCGAAAGGGTACACCACCTCGCCCCGCACCTCGAAGTCGGCGGGGTAAGGCTGTTGCAGCTTGAGCGGTATGGTGGCAATAGTGCGGGCGTTGGCGGTGATGTCGTCACCCACAGAGCCATTGCCGCGCGTGACAGCCTGCACCAGTACGCCGTTCTTGTAGGTAAGGCCTATAGCCAAACCGTCGTATTTCAGTTCACAAGTGTAGTCAAAACGCTGGTCGCCTATCAGTTTGCGTGTGCGAGCCTCGAACTCTACAATCTCCTCAATCGAGTAGGTGTTGCCGAGCGAGAGCATGGGGAAGCGGTGCTCCACCTGGCGGAAATTTTTTGTCACCTCGCCACCCACACGCTGCGTCGGCGAGGCGGGGTTTTTCAGTACGGGATACTGCTTTTCGAGGTCGGCCAGCTCACGCAGAAGTGCGTCGAACTCGTAGTCGCTCACCAGCGAGGTGTCGTTCATATAGTACTCGTGGTTGTAGCGTTCTATGAGCTGCGTCAGCTCATCCACACGCCGGCGGGCATCGTCGATATCTGTGTTTCCGAAGAGATCCATTGATTATCTTTCTGATTACTCCGATTGGTGTTATTATTCTAACTATTCTGAGAGCGTGAAATCCCCCTCGAAGTTGCAGGCCGCAGGGCCGGTGAGCGTCACGTTGTCGTAGCCATTGCCCGTGGGGGTGAATTCGACTTTGAAGTCGCCGCCGCGAGTCTTAATCCTGTGGTTGCCGCTCACTATGGCGCAGGCGGTCACGCCGGTGCCACAGCTCCAGGTCTCGTCCTCCACGCCGCGCTCGTATGTGCGTACAAGCAGCGTTCCATCTTCGCTGTCGGATATGAAATTGACGTTGGCTCCATCGGTGCCCAACTCCTGACAGTTTCTCAAGTGACGGCCTTCGCACTTCACGTCGATGGCATTGATATCGGTCACCCGCTGCACGTAGTGCGGCACACCGGTGTCGAGCAGCCAGCCGTCGAGCACACGGCGTATATCTTTAGTTGCCACTGGCTTCATACTGAGCCTCACAAGTCCGTAGCGTTCAGCGTCGTTCCATGCCATGATCTCGGCTGTGTGATTCCCGTCATCGGCACGAAAAATGGTTTTTCTGTCGATAATGCCCAGCATGTGGGCGAAAGCAACGATGCAGCGTGCTCCGTTGCCGCACATAGTCGCGGCATGTCCGTCGCTGTTGTAGTAGCGCATACGGAAGTCGACGTCGTCAGCCGACGCAGGCTTTTCGAGCATGATAAGACCATCGGCGCCAACACCCAGCCGCCGATGGCAGATGCGTTCAATCTGCTGAGCAGTGAGTGTCACATTTGCGCCGCGATTGTCGACCATGACAAAGTCATTTCCCGCCCCGTCGAATTTGTAGAAGTGCATTGTATTATATTATTGACAAACTGTATATATTACTAAACCTTAACGATTTAATGGTTTGAAAAAAACAAGTACAGATCCTATGTAACGCCGCAAAGATACAAATTTGATTTCTGAAATCGGAAAGTATTTCGCTTACGGATATAGGGCAATGAGCCATTTGCTCGGGGTTGCGCAAGGTCGCGTCCCCGTCGGGACGCTTCGGCACTTTCATTCCTCGGCACGCTCGAACCATTTCCGGGTGGCGAAGACCAGCAGGGATGTTATTATTATCGAGCAGAAAATCACCGAGTAGGTAATATATTTTATCGTTGTTGCGCCGGGTATGACAGTGTGGCCGGCAAGAGTGTTCACTCTTTCGGGCATCGAGGCCAGCACTGCGGCGACCAGTCCCTTTGGTATCATCATCGACACCACGAGCCGCTCCGACTTGGTGTTCTCGCGCCCCACCACACAGAGCAGCAGAAACCTCAGCACGAACAGCAGTACGGTGATCATCAGTCCGTAGAGCAGCTCCGTGGGGTTGGTGAATGGTATGGATATACCCACATAGACAAAGAAATAAGTCTTAAGGATGAACACAATCTCCTTGAAAAAGCTTTTCTCTTCGAGGCGCAGCGGCTGCAGGCTGTCGAGGTGCACGACACGTAGCAGCGGCATGTTGAAGTACTCAACATTGCCGAGCACCACGCCGAAGGCCAGTGCCGCAATGGGGCCGCTGTAGCCCAGCGACTCGGCTATGCCATAGATGACAAACACGAAAGCCGGCGTGAGGAACATCGAGTTCTGCAGTTTGCGTACCCTGTCGAGCAGACCCGCCCAAAGCATACCTCCCACCAGTCCGAGCAGCAGCGCGAACAGCAGCGACCCCAGCACCCTGAACACAACGCCGGTAACGCCGGCCGGGGTCATAGTGCCGGCTGTGGAAATCTGCAAAACCGAGATAGTCAGGATGATGCAAAGCACCCCGCTGACCGCCGATTCGAGCGTCAGCACCATGCGTGCCTTCTCGCTCACCTTCATCTGGTTCACGAGTGGTATGACAATGGCGGCGGCGGTGCCCGACACAATAGAACCCGCAAGCACCGAGGCGAGCCAGTCGATGTGCAGCACATAGTGCGAGAAGCAAATCACGCCAGCCATCGAGAGCAGGAACGACATTATCGTCACCTGCACCATTCCTTTCCAGTAGCGCCGGATGGTGTCGATGTTCAGGTCCACCCCGCTGTCGAACAGGATGAAGAGCAGCGTGAGCGACGAGAATACAGCACCGACGCCCTCCAGATCGGCTGGGTGCACCAGGCCGAGCACCGGCCCCACAAGTATTCCGATGGCCATAAGCAACACCACATCGGGAATACGTCTCTTGCTGAAGATAGCCGAGAAGAGGTGTGCGCTGAAAATCAGCAATCCCAATATTATGAACGTGGAACCGATTTTATTAGTTGAGAGTTTAGGGGTTAGAGACAGTTTTAAAGTGTAAAGCTGAAAAGTATGGAAGTATGCCGGAGAGTTCAACGAATAGCGGCTGGGCGTTAGAGTGTTTCAACTTTACAAAATTAAATGTTTTGTGTCAGTTTTGAAGTTCAAGTTTTCAATCTGTAGTCCTCTCGAGGTTGAATATCCACTAATTTCAACATTGTCAAATATCAATGTCAGGCAGCACCTTGCGCAGTTCGGCAAGCATGGGGTTCAATTGCAGCATGGCTTCATATTTCTCGCCCGACTGGTAGGGTTTGGCGGCACGCTCCTCTGCGTGCACCTCAATCCGTGGTGTGAGGTCGGCGACTCCCGACCGTCGCCGCAAGTAGGTCATCACCTCGGCCAGTACTTTCTTCACCTCGTATTCGGCAAAACTACTGCCGAGGGTGATCGCCACCGTCTTACCGTCTGCGTCCGCTTGCGGCACGACGTCCTTCAGGAAAGATACAATTTTGTCGGGATCCTTGAAGCCAGCCAGCGTGGCCGGCTCGAACATCGCCTGCCAGTGTTGCTCGAGTTCGGCCTGCCCGACGGCCTGACGCGATGAAGACTGTATTGCAGGCGAGTTGGAAGGCTGGGGGGCGGGACGTTTGGACGCTCCTACCGCCGTGCCGCCGACATTATAGGCATCGCCCATTGCAAGTAGCGACGGCTTTGCCGCCGGCTGTACGGTTTCCTGTCTGGTGGCGACATTCTCGTAAGCTGAAGCCATGGCAACAATCCCGGGTGCGGCACTCCCCTTGTCGGAGGATGCACCCGTTTGGATTTCGGCAACCCTGATACCGTCAGCTGCCTGTTGTCCACTTACGCCGTTTCCCGCCTCAGGCGACCTTGCAATCTAACTCTCGCCGCTCGGTTGCGCCATTTTCACCGCGCAGAGTTTCATCAAGCACACTTCGGTGAAAAGACGCTTGCTGTTCGACTCACGGTAGCGGTACTCATAGTCGCTCGCGATGCCGAGCCACTGCAAGAGCAGTCGCACGCCGCATGCAGCGGCTTGTTGCACCACAGCGTCGCTCTCGCTCTCGGCAACGCTCAACAGGCCGCGCGTTGCGGGGTCGAGCGCCACCAACAAGTTACGCAAGTATTCGGCCAGCCCTGTGATGAACTGCTGACCGTCGAAACCGCGGTCCAGCACCTCTTTATAGAGCAGCAGCGATGAAGAGATATCGCCCTGTGTAAAATACGACACCAGACGCTGGTAGTAGGTCGTGTCGAGCACATTGAGGTTTTTCAGGCACTCCTCGCGCGTGAGCTTTCCACCGGTGAAGGTCACAAGCTGGTCGAAGGTCGACAGAGCGTCGCGCATACCGCCTTCGGCGTGGCGTGCAATGACTTCGAGTGCGCCGGTCTCGCAGTCCACCCCTTCGCTTTTTGCCACGTATTCGAGGTGCCCCACGATATCCTGCATCGTAATGCGCTTGAAATCGAACACTTGGCAACGCGAGAGAATGGTGGGTATTATCTTGTTTTTCTCGGTGGTGGCGAGGATGAACTTGGCGTATTCGGGCGGTTCCTCGAGTGTTTTCAGCAACGCATTGAACGCAGCCGACGACAGCATGTGCACCTCGTCGATTATATAGACCTTGTATTTGCCGGTCTGCGGCGGAATGGCCACCTGCCGTACAAGTTCGCGCGCTTCGTCGACACCCGAATTCGATGCCGCGTCGAGTTCGAAGATGTTCATCGAGGCACCCGAGTTGAAGTCCTTGCACGACTGACATTCGTTGCATGGCTCAAAGTCCTCGCCAATGTTCGGGCAGTTGATGGCCTTGGCCAGAATCCTCGCGCATGTGGTCTTGCCCACACCACGGGGGCCGCAAAACAAAAATGCCTGCGCCAGCTTACCCTGCCTTATCGCGTTCTGCAGTGTTGTGGTGATCGACCCCTGCCCCACAACCGACCTGAAAGTGCCGGGACGGTATTTCCTCGCTGATACTATGAATTTTTCCATATCACATCTTTTTCATTTTCATTTTACAAAATTACAAAAAAATGTGAAGTATGTAAACAGTCGCCCCGATTTTAGGATTTCAGGGTAACCGCAGAGATGCGAGGTGCAGCCGGTCACATCGGCAGCCGGCTATTGGCCGCCGGCCAATTTTTTCCAGATAGCCTTCTCGCTGAAAGCCAAGAAAGTGCCGCGTATCTGCAACCGTCCGTCGTCGAGGAAATGGGCATCCATCTTGGCGCGGACACCACGTTGCGGGTCATACACTTTTGTGCCGTTCCACTCGTGTTTCGCAGCATCGTATTTCAGGCCGCTGAACAGAATGGCCTCGTCCATAGGTTTCGAGCGCAGCGACTTGTCGGGGTTTTTCGTGTCGAGACGTTTGTTGCCGTTCTTGTCCTTGTCCACTTCGGACCAAATCACCTGTCCGCGATAGGTCCCGTCGGCCAACTTTACAACCTTCGCTTTGAAATGATCCTTGTTCTGCCAGGCTTCATAAACACCCACTATGTTGTCGCCGGAGTCGTTGAGCCTGTTTTGCGCCCTCGTTGCAAAAGGCATTAGAGCAAACACTAACAAGAAAAGCGTGACGATGCGTTTCATGGCGTTGGTATTCAGTAAAAAAATCAATCAGATTGCCGCTGCCGCTAAACAATCAACATTGCGTCGCCGTAGGTGCCAAAATGGTAGCGTTCTTTGATGGCGGTCTGGTAGGCTCGCATAATGAGGTCATGGCCGCCGAAGGTGCAGGCCATGATGAACATCGACGACATGGGCGGATGGAAGCCCGTGACGAACCGGTCGGCAATAGTGAAGTTGTATGGAGGGAAGATGAACTTGTTGCTCCACCCCTCATAGGGGCTGATCTTGCCTGGTATGGTGACTGCGGTTTCAAGGGCTTTCATGGTAGTGACGCCCACGGCGCAGATGTGCCGTCCGGCGGTCACAGCCTGGTTCACCACGTTGCACGTTTCCTGTCCTACAAACATCTCCTCGGCATCCATGCGGTGCTTCGAGAGATCTTCGACTTCGATAGGCTTGAAGTTGCCGATGCCGGCATGCAAGGTCAGTTCAGTCCAGACCACATCCTTCAGTTCGAGCCTTTTCAGCAGCTCGCGGCTGAAGTGGAAGCCAGCCGAAGGTGCGGCCATCGCGCCCTCCACCTTGGCATAGTAGGTCTGGTAGCGTTCGGCATCCTCTTTTTCGATGTCGCGCAGTTTGCGCAGTTCTTCGGGCAACGGAGTGTCGCCTATGCGCTTGACGAGGGCCATGAACTCGTCGTGCGGTCCTTCGTAGAGGAAGCGGACAGTGCGTCCGCGCGATGTAGTGTTGTCAATCACCTCGGCCACCAACTCGTCGCCGGTGCCGAAATAGAGTTTGTTGCCGATGCGGATTTTGCGAGCCGGATCGACGACCACGTCCCACAGACGCGTCTCCTCGTTCAACTCCCTCAAGAGAAACACCGAAATCTGCGCCCCGGTTTTCTCCTTCTCGCCGGTGAGAAGCGAGGGGAACACCTTCGTGTTGTTGGCCACAATAACATCATGCGGCTCCATATATTCGATGAAATCCTTGAAGATGCGATGCTCAATCTCGCCGCTCTCGCGGTGCACCACCATCAGTCGCGACTCGTCGCGTTGCCTTGCCGGTCGCAGCGCCACCAAGTCTTTGGGCATGGCAAACCGGAATTGCGATAGCTTCATTTCCCTGTAGGTTTTGTTAGGGGTGCTTCACGCCCGGGCAAATTGGTTAGTCAGCACAGCGTACACCCCGTTTGTTCTTTGCATTGTAACAAACCCATTTTACGTAAATTTATTGTGCAAGGTTTCGTTTGGCAGTTTTTACAGAAATAAATTTTGAACAAGCGAAAAGCCAGCCGACAGGTGACCTGCGGTTAATGTTTTGGGTATAATACATCGTATACGATTTAACGGGAATTATATCGACAAACAAACATTTTTATGGTTATCCGCAAAAGGCACTAATTGAAATCGCGTCTCTTCGAGACTCATGGGTAGAGTTGATTGTCAACTCCCAGAAAAGCCATCCGCTGGATGATTTTACCACTCCACAAGTCTGGGGTTATTGAGATTACGAAAGTCCAGCGGACTTTCGATAGCGTGACGGAGAAGAAAGGTAAACCTCTTCGTGGCTTCTTTAGCGTAAATGCGGAAAGTCAATTTGTCGATTATCCGGACATCCAATTATAATGATAGTCGTGTGTATCCACGCGCATCATTGGTGCGGTTTCATATATTTTTTTCAAGAAAATTTGTCACTTTTGAAAAAAGTTGTAATTTTGTATCGCAAACGATTAAATTAACTAACCCAATAAAACATCAAAATCATGGATTTCACACAAACATTGCAAATCAGCCAGCTCATCGTCAACAGCCTTACCGAGGGCGCTTTTGTCCACAAGATGCAGGGACAGCTCTTCAAGTCGCAGGGTTTCGAGAAACTCGGACAGAAGTACATCGACCACTATAACGAGGAGATGGAATGGGTCGAGAAATACACCGAGCGTATGCTCGACCTGGGCTGCGTGCCGCAGGTAAAGCTGAACAAGGAATACACGATGATCGAGGATGCCAAGGCCTACATCGAGGCCGATCTCAAAATACAGCGCGAGGGCGTTGATGCTCTATACAAAATGATGCCCGCCCTGGCCTGCGACCCGACCACCTACGACCTCACCAAAGCCTACCTCCTCGACGAGGAAGAGGACCAGTACTGGAGCGAGGAGCAGCTCGACCTCATCGAGAAAATCGGACTGCAGAACTGGCTTGTGAAACAGATGTAAAGTTGCAAGATGTAAAGCTGCAGGTTACGAACACCAATAAAAAACAACAATACAAACGGAATTAATGGATATCTGGACGAATGGACAACCTGATGTCTGGATAATCTATAATCCAATAGAAGATACTTATGGAACGCATTTACGACTTCAAGGCAGTAGCCTCGAACGGCCAGGAAATCGATTTCGCCCAGTTTGAGGGCAAAGTGCTGCTTATTGTGAACACCGCCAGCAAGTGCGGTTTCACCCCACAATTCGACGGACTTGAGAAGCTCAACGAAAAATACCGCGACCGCGGACTGGTAATTATCGGATTCCCCTGCAACCAGTTTGCACACCAGGACCCCGCCGCCGACGGCGAAATAGAGAGTTTCTGCCGCCTGAACTACGGCGTCACATTCCAGATTATGAAGAAGATCGACGTCAACGGCGCGGAGGCGCATCCCATCTTCACTTTCCTGAAGGGTCAAGCACCGACCGAGGAGGTGAAAGGTGTCAAAGCCAAGATGACCAACGCCATGTTCTCGAAAATCAGCAAATCGATGGAGAACGAGAACGACATCAAGTGGAACTTCACCAAGTTCCTCATCTCGCGCGACGGCAAAACCATACTCCGTTTCCATCCCACGGTTGAACCCGCGAAACTCGAAAAAGAGATTGAGAAAATGCTTTGAGGGCAAACGGTTCTCGAAATAGCCAAAGTTATCGGATGATATGTACGAGCAGTTGAAGATAGAGCACCAACTGTGTGTGCGCCTCTACAACGCCACACGACTGGTAATCCAAAACTACCGGCAGTTTCTCGACCCCTTGGGTCTGACCTATCTACAGTATTTGGTGCTTATGGTCTTGTGGGAGCACGACAACCAGCCGGTCAGCGAAATCGGGGCGCGTCTGCTACTCGAAAGCAACACCCTGACCCCGTTGCTGAAACGCATGGAGCGACAAGGGCTTGTAGTGCGTACCCACGGTGTGGCCGATGGTCGTCGCACCCTTGTGAGCCTCACAAAAAAGGGCCGCCAGCTCGAAAAGCAGGCAAGCGAGGTCCCCACGTGCTATGCCAAACAAATTCTTTCCAAGCTGCCAAACCCAGGCGACCTGCAGCAGTTGTCCAAAACGCTCGACACGCTGATAGACACCCTGCGATAGCTTGGTGGCAGTGGCTAACAACAAAAAGGGTCTGCATTTTTGCAGGCCCTTTTTGTTGTAATCAGAGAAACCTGGTCTGTACCCTAAACGCAGCTCATGCCGGGCTTGAACAGGTATCTCATTCCTGACGGTTGTCAATTATAGGCGTGGATGCCGCCAAGAATCAGATTGACACCAAAATAGGTGATGGCGACACTGAGGATGGCCACTACGCAATAGATGTGGAAAAACAGCCGCGAATGACCTTCGCTGCGCGACTGGTAGAGCGGGAAGAGGTAGACCAGCAACGTTATGAGCGCCCATACCTCCTTGGGGTCCCACGACCAGTAATTGCCCCACGAGATGTTGGCCCAGACAGCGCCGATGATGATACCCAGCGACAGAAGCGCCACGGCGGGATAAAGCATGAGCAAATTGATGCGTTCAAGCCTTTCGCGCTGCGATGGCAGGATGAGAGCGGCCACGCTGCTCAACGCGACAAACAGAAACAGGGCGTAGGCGGTCATAATTACGGCCACGTGGAGCGTAAGCAGCGGCGAGTTGAGTACCGGCATCAGATGCGTAATCGGTGGGTTGGAACCGCTCATCATGGCCACTAATTGGCAGAACCCCATTGCAAGCAGAGCTATGGCGGGAGCCGACTGATGTCGGCGCGCCACGCAGAGCGACACCACGCCAAGCGCCACAGTCATGAGGTTCATACTGTCGAAACCGCCAGCCATGGGAGCGTGTCCGCCCACTATCCAGCGCAGCACGATGATGAGGAGCAAGAACAGCGTGAGCAGAGCCACCACAACAGTGGAGACAATTTGCGGAACACGTTTCCAGTGGCCCTCGGAGCCGGACGTGGCGATAGTGAATGCAAAGAGCAGAATGCCCAGCGCTACGATGAGCATGGCCAGCCAGCGTCCGGTGGTGAGCGTGTTATAGAGGCGTTCGGCCGCAATGCGGCTGTCGGATGGCATAATGTCGCCCACCTGCTTCCGCTGCCAGCGCAGGGTTTTGGCAAACACCGTGTCGAGTGTGGCGAAATCACCTTTCACCACCAGCTCTTGGCAGTAACCCAACTGTTTGCGCACAAAGATATAGTCGTTGTCGTCGACATCAAGCGGCAAGGGGTCGTTTTGCGAATACCAGGCGAAATTGCCCAGCGAGTCGGCTATGGGGTAAATTTTCAGCAGCTTGCTGTTCTCCACCATCAAGACGAGATTCATCTTCTCGATGGCGGCAGATGTGTTCTTGTCCTTATCCGCCGATGAGAGCTGCTTTTCGTGGGTCAGAAGGTTGCTGAAGCTTGTGTAGCGGCCATCGATGCCTAACATTTGACGCACTTCGCCGCCTTTGATTTTAATCATAGGTTCGTCGGCCCACTGGCTGTTGTAGAACACCCACCCGCTCAGCACCTGTTCGGGCGACAGTCCGTGGTATGTTGCGTTGCCGCAGAGTTTTGTGGTGAAATCCTTGGCCACGGTCTGCAGCGGGCAGACTCGCCCCTTGTACATCACCTGTATGCGGCCCATGCGGTCGGCTGTTTGGCGCGGCAGTGTCTGCGGCGTTGCCGACGCACTCACGGACAACATCAGCAGCACGGCCAGCGAAGCACCTTTCGCCAGCGTGCGGAAATGCGACTTGGGCGAAACAAACATAAGCAGCAGACCAATGACAAGCAACGCGTAGCCCGCATACGTCACAGCAATGCCTACAGGGTCGTGCGACACGCTGAGGACCGAGTTGCCCTCGTCGTCGTAGTCGGCCTGGTAGAAGCGGTAGCCGCGATGGCGGTAGATGTTGTTCATTGATATGTCGACCTTCTCGCCGTCGGCCGTGAGATGGCTCACAAAATCCATCGGTGCGTGTGAGCCTGGATAAGTCACGATCTCGAAATTGTCGAGCGTGAGTGAGAAAGGCAGTTTTTGCATTTTTCCATCCCGGTCGAAGCTGTCGCAGCTTTCGCCGCTTTTGAGCGACATAGTTCCGCTGGCGCCGGTCCAGGTTGAAAGGCCGCCACCCAACAATATGACGACCACCGAGCTGTAAATCAGCAGGCGGTAGGGTTCGTGCCACATTTTTTCGTTTATAATCGACACGATTGCGGCCACCGCAACCAAACCAAGCAACACGGCAAACCACCATGAGCCATATATGACGTCGGCAGCCGTGGCCGGACCATGCAACTTTTCAACAATAGTGCCGGCTGCGAGCACTGCCGCCACCAGTGTCATAAGTGCAATTTTTGCTTTTTTCATAAATAATTCGATATGAAATGCTGATAGAGAAACAGCAAACAGAATGGTTAATCAAAAAGAAACGCAGACGTTCCAACTGCGGGGGGATTTGTGCCATACCACAGGTGGGACGTCTGCATTCCAGGCCACCGGATGTTAAATCGCATCGATGAATTTCACCACTGCGTCGCGGTCGGCCTTGCTCAATGCGCGGAATTTCTTCACGCTCTGGTAAGCGTCGCTCTGGCGGTTGCCGTGCCACATAATGGCTTCAATCACCGTGCGAGCGCGGCAGTCGTGCAGGCGGTCGGCAGCGCCGGTGCATATCTGGCTCAAGCCGCGGCCCCACAACGGGGTGGTGCGGCACCAGCCCGTGCGTATGTCGTTCTTCATGAACAGACGGTGCTGCACCAGGTCGGTGTAAGGCCATATCTTCTGCTTGGGATAGCGCGGCAGACGGCTGTCGGCATCGCTGAAGAAGCCGGTCGGGTCGGTGAAGTTGTCGTTGCCGGTGGTCCACGACGGACGGTGGCAGTAGGCGCAGCCCATCTCGGTGAAGAGCTGTTTGCCGCGCTGCACAACGCTGTCGTTGATGTTGCGGGCGGCGGGCACAGCCAATCCGCGGTGCCAGACCATGAAGTTCACATAGTCCTGGTCGCTCATCTCGATGGGCAGGGTGTCGCAGGTCAGATAGTTATAGATGTCCTGCTCGACGTTGCCGCTCTTGTTCCATTCGGGGAAGTAGTCGTAGAACGAGGCTTG
>ERZ842401.5465-NODE-5465-length-14084-cov-8.348279_pt1 | contig 14084 bp, 20 predicted proteins | sample MGYA00521270_ERZ842401 | MGnify/ENA primary metagenome ERZ842401 (study PRJEB31892, sample SAMEA3878208) | bioreactor metagenome | biome: Moose rumen | place: Sweden | collected 2011-10 | study: EMG produced TPA metagenomics assembly of the PRJEB12797 data set... | reverse complement strand
TGCTTTTTGAGGATATCTGTCGGGTACAGTTATTTTCAAGTCCCCAGCAGAGCGTAGCCGCAAGTACAAGGAGTGACCCTGTAGAAAACCGGATGCCGTCTGTTCCGTCAAAGGAAAGCATGGCGCTGGCGACCGTAATGAAAAGAATTGCAGCCCACAGTCTTTTTGAAACGGCCTCTTTGAAAATAAAAAGCGCAATGATCGTAGTTGCCACGATTTCAAAATTCCCAAGCAGAGATGCACTGGATGAAGTGCTTTCCGTGATACCGAACATAAGGAAAATCGGTGCGGCAATGTCCAGCACGATCATTCCGACGACATACGGCAGATCCTTTTTCGTCAATCTATCCGCCTGTTTCGTACCTTTTACACGAAACAGTGACATCGCTCCGATCCCAATACCTGCGCCTAAATACAGGAGTCCTGCCATAAGCGTTGGCTCCATATGGGCAAGCAGCAGTTTTGAAAGCGGAACATTGATGGCATAGAAAACCGCTGCCAAAAATGCGTATATGATTGCTTTTATAGTATTCCGGCTCATATACCGCACCTCCTAAATCTGTGATTTTGTTATCCAAGCGCCACATCCAGTGCCATCATGGTCGTTTTGGCAAGCGTACTCTTCGGTCCCTCTGCCTGTTCCGCATTCATATGCAGATGCGGGATGATGTGGTCAAGCAACAGTAGGAACAGGATGCCACCCCCAAAACCATTCGCCGCAGGGAGGAACGCGAGACTGCCCATTGGCTCTGACTGCTCCATTGCGGGAATAATCAGGCTCCAGATAGATGTCGCCACCATCACACCGCTGGCAAATCCCGTCAGTGCCCGCTGAACTATTCTTGAAAGTTCTTTCTTCATAAAGAACACACAGACGGCTCCTGCTGAGTTCCGAGAAATGGAATCAGTACGCCAAGTAAAGTATCTGCATTCATTCCAGACCCTTCCTACATTGAAATACAGCGATGCTCTCCACATTTCTCACCATAGCCTCACTGTACATAGCAGAAAGGCGTTTTTGCAGGCTATCTACCGTCTCAAAAGGCGGCGTGAAAAATCCTGCCTTAATATAAAGCCTGCGGATGATTTTATCGGTATGAGCATTCGCATCTTTTACATAGAAGCAGCCAGTAAAGATGCCTCCCGGTTTTAGCACACGGAATGTCTCTTTATATGCCGCTTCCTTATCCGGGAATGCGTGGAAGCCGTTCAGAGAAACAACGATATCAAAGGATTCATCAGGGAAAGGCAAACTCCCCACATCACCCTGAATAAATCTGATATTGCTGATTTCCATATCTTTTGCCCGCTGCTGTGCATTCGCCATCATCTTATCGGAATAGTCAAGACAGGTAATGTCTGCGCGGGGGAGGGTCTGGAATACCGGCATGGAAAGCACGCCTGTGCCGACAGGAACCTCCAACAGCTTTCCGGCAAAGTCCGCCGGTATCTTCTCAAAGGCTAACGCCTGATACTCCAGCACATCCTCTCTTGTCATGCACCAGACGTGTTTCAGCATAAACCGTCCGATGCGTGTTGTGCCGAGCATCTGTCCGTCATATATGCTGTTTGCCTTGCCTAAACTTTTATAAGCTGATTTGATCTCATCTTTTCTGCTCATACCTTGATCTCCATTGCTTTCGGAAGTCTCTCGTTCCGAGCTTTCCCCTCCGTGTCATCGCCTTCATCATAACCATCATACGGAGCTGAAGGATCGTGAGGCTTCAGGTGGCTCATGCCCCAATCCGTCATCTTTGCATGACCGGAATTCATGCCCTTTATCATCATCTTTCCAAGGAAACCCTCCGGCTTCCTCGTTTGACTCACATAATTCTTAAAAAGTCCCATTGCCATTTCTCCTCAATATATCCATGTACTGATCCCCGCCACGATAAGCCCAACCAGAGGGCATACCATAAACGGCCAACCAATCAGATGCTCTGGAATCGCCAGTGTCTTCATCCACTCCTTCGTTTCCCACGCCTTGCAATGCTCCGTGCCCGGAATCATGATCTTGTCCTTAATGGCACCCCGGTACCACCAGTCCAGCCCGAAAAAATCTCCCAGATTGATGAAAAACATCTCGATATATCCCGTCCAAAACAAATGCCAAAAGCCTGTCACTCCCGCAAGATGCGCACTGACGATCATATAAGCAAAGATCAGAATATATAATGGGTACAGCACCGATGCCAGAATGATTACTTCTTTCTTTTTCCTCGGTGGCGCAGCAAGTCGAATCTCCTTCGGCAGCATTTTGCTGAATGCGCCGGGAATGAAGATCCATGTTACCGCAACCGTAAGATTAAATACAAGGCAAAGCAAAATCCCATCTAAAATCGTTCTCGTCCAAGCCATTATTTCCACCCTTCCAGGAAAGCAAGTGCCTCCTTCATGCTGTCTTCACGAGCTTTGTTGCAGGCATCCTGATCTGCGTATTCTGCCTGAAGGATTTTCTTCATGGATTTCAGATATTCCGGGCTGCCGGAGAGATCGCCGCAGAGCAGATGACTTCCTTTTTCATACACGGTCGCCTTGTACCTGTAAGGATATCCTGCTTCTCTCAGAATCTTCTCCATTCTCGGCACAGCCTCGTCTGAAGGCCAGCAATCATCGTAGCCGGGGCATTGCATCAGAAAATCGGCGTGCATATTTTCCACCTTGATACGCGCTTTCTCTGTCTGTACATTCTCCTCATAACAGCCACGAAGCATGCGCCTCATCCCATATTTTTTGGAAAACGCAGTCCTAAATAAAACGCTGATGATGTTGCGATGTAGGGTAACTGTCGGATCATACGGCAACGGCTCACCTCTGAACGAGAAAGTAGATTCATTCAGTGCCTTTGTCCCCTTAAATGCCTCGGTCGTATAGTCAAACGGAGATGCTGCAATAACAAGGCTGATATCCGGCAACAGGGAGGCCGCTGTAATCGCAAACTTAGCCCCTGCGGATATCCCGTATACGCCGATTTTCTCAAACCCGGCATCCTTTAATACTGCGATGGCTTTCTCCGCATATTCCACAGGCGCAAGAACCGGGTCTTCCGGCAGACCATCCCATCCCGCAAACGCCACGAGCAGCCTGTTCCAGCCCGCCTTCTCAAAAAACTCAGAACCCTTCCAGGTAAGCTCGTAGCCCGCACCGGAGCCGGGGAATACAATCAACGCCTTGCCATCATGTCCTTTGGCAGGATGCCAGTAACCCACAAAGCCGTCTTTTTCAATCGTATATCTTTCTTTCATGCCTGCCTCCTTGCGACCAAATGAAGCCGGAACTTCTTTTTCTTTTCCAGTCTGACAACAGTAAGTCCGGCTGTTTCAGTAAATTCGCTGATCTTTTTCGTTGTATAACACCGCACGTCCCCATGCCCTGCGAGGTTTGCAATCGGCATTTCAATATGATTCATCAGCCACACCATAAGCCCGGAAGAAGTATAGTCACGCAGGATCAAAACACCACCTGGACGAAGCACTCTCGCCACACCATCAAAGAATCTCTGCGGATTCGGGTAGTGGTGAAAGCTGTTGGCGCAGATGACTGTATCAAAGCTCGCATCTTCAAATGGCAAATTTTCGCTGTCACCGACAATAAACGTAGTATTCGGCAAGTGCTTTTTATTTGCTTCCTCTATCATCTTCGGCGTCAGATCCAATCCTGTAAAATGCCTGTCAGGATATTCCTCCGTCAACAGTTCAATCATCGGTCCTGTACCACAGCCGACATCCAGTAAATTCTTAAATTCCACTTTTCTTAGTTCCTCTAAAATAGGGGGATAGTCATCCTTGCACATCTCATAAATGCCTGCGTGGCCGCTGTCGTAAATCTCTGCGGCCTTCGTAAACTCCTTTACAGATAATGCCTTATATTGCTCCGTGTTCATCATCATCCTCCTCAAAACAATGTGCAGATCCACGCCGTAAGCGCAGACACCGCAGGGAAAATTACCAGTAGTTTCAGCAGCTGACTTTTGATGTTATAGCCGTACTTTGGGAGCGGATATACGCCCTCTACCTCCGGATAGTAATGCTGGAAGAACCTGAACTTCATCAGCAGGAAGTAGTCAAAGCAGATCATGTCATAGACCTTATAAATGGTAAAAATCAACACAAACCGCAGGAAGAACTGCCAAAATGTGTATCTGCTTCTGAACCCATCCCAGATTGAAATGATGCCTACGCCCAGTATCATTAGGATTGCAAACACCATCAGTGCCCAGCCGATGGCTCTGGCACCGTAAAACAGCTCTTTTTCTCTTGGCTTGATGACGTCCCGCGCCTGTTTCGGTGCGGATGAGAAAAACTTCTCGTTTTGGATAAAGGCCACCGCTGAAAGCAGCATGATCGAAATGGCGACGCAAAATATAATCGCCAGGAAAATTGTCAAAAGCATGTTCTTATACCTCCCAAATCAGCTTTCATCGCGCAATCAGAGTCATGACCCCTGCAATAACAGTTGCAAATACCGCCATGCCCACCGTTCCAGAAATCCATTTCACAATCCTGTCCTTCGCATTGATATATGGCTGCAAATCCTCTGTTCCCGGAATAATCCACATTTTTGTATGCCCGACCCAATACTCATCAATCAGAAACCGATCTATCAGATTCATAATGGACAGGATCACAAACACATGGAGAAAGCCCTGTGTGAAGCCTCTTGCGCCGTTGATCGCATACACGCATACGAGCACATAGGCGATATAGACCAGCATGGAAATCATACGAATGGCAGCGGCGTGTTCCCTTATCTTTTCATGGGAGGTAAGCCCCAGCTCCACACATCTGTCCTGCACATCCTTGTGATAGAGATGAACCATATGGACAGCACCTTTTCGGATTCCGACATAGCATATCGCGATAAGTATTGCCCCAAGTCCCATGCCTTCTACGATCAGTTGCGCAATCATTTATACCGGTTCCTCCATAAACTCATCAATCGCTTTCAGCACAGGGATGGCGTATTTCTCCTCGCCGAACAGCCACTGTTCATGCTGCATATCAAATTCACGGATTTCCGGATCATGGAAATACTTTTTATACCGCTTCAGATATTTCTCGCCCATTTTGTTTGCATAGATGAAGTGTACCTTTGTATGCTCCACATGGATGTCATCCTGAAGCCAGGTGAGAAGGTCGGTATAATACTCATTTTTGATGGATTCAGGCGAAAACTTCTCAAAGCATGCCATGAACTTATCTGCGGTCTCATCGCTCATCTCAAAGAAATTCTTGATTTTTTCCCGCGTTTTGGCTTTCTTCTTTTCGCCCTTTGTAAAGCTGGTCAGAAGCGGTACCACCAGCTTTGATTGTAGCCATGCGCTGAATTTCCCGCTCTGGTCGAGGTCTGGGCTGCCGAAAATACCGTGGTCGATATGCACGTTCTCTCGCTGAATCAGCTGCCCGACAAAGCTGCTGCCAAGGGAGGAGCCGATGGCACCGTCGATTTTGCCGTCAAAGTTTTCCCTGATATACTGCTCGATCTTCTCTGTCACCGTGATCATATCGGGAAAAATCAGATCACTGCCGTCAAAGCCGTCGTAATTCACACAGATCAGATGATATTTCTCCGCTAATCTGTACATGACAGAGCCGAAGTTCGTCTGATAGTCGCAGGCAGTTCCGGGAAGCAGCATCAATGTTTTACCGCACATAAGACCCATTTCGTCAAATTTCATCGTCACGCTCTCCTTTTATTATTGATCGATCTGTCTCCCAAAAATCTCTCGATTTCCATTGCCATTCTTTCCGGTTCTCCAATAATATCGCCATGACCAAGACCTTCAAAAGAACAATCCTCTGCGGAAGGATAGATCTCGCGGATGGCCGTGACTGCTTTTTTCATATTCGGTTCTTTTGCACCATGCCAGACGGCCACTTTTGCATCAGGTCTTTTATCAAATCCAGCTATATCCTCGTATAGATGAAGTGCTTCATTCGTGCAGTTTTGAAGCGTTTCCAGTGACACATTCTCTGCTGCCGCGCGGAACATCTTCAGCATATTCGCATCATCCGAGCGGGCAAATGCCTTCAGCATCCATGGAACTTTCGTTGTAGATTTCATTTTACCCAGAAGCCTATATTGATTCTTCGGAACATAGCTTTTGAAAAAACCGTTCAAAATTCCGAAACTCATATACTGTGCGCCGCTTAAGATCATCGAATCAATCCGTATGTTCTGGTTTTGAAACATCACTGCCGCAGTTGCGCAGCCGAAGGACTCGCCAAAAACCAGACTTAATCTGTCATACATTTTTCCTTTCAGGTATTCTTCCACGGAAGCAGCCGATGCTCTCGAAGTAGTAAATGTTGTTTTTCCTGTTCCGTCATATCCATCTGTACTTATGGCAATCACGTGGTATTTTTCTGACAGCAGGGGAATCACATCCTCAAACTGTCTCCAGCTCATCATATTACCCGGTATTAGTAGTATGCGTCTGCTATTCTCAGTTCCGAACTCATATGCTTCCATTTTCGTCACCCACTTTTTCGCTTTGGCATTCCCTATAGGGATATTCTTTTATAAACTCATTCAGATGGTCGTGGAGCATGCTCTTTCACTTCTTTACCACAATATATGTTTCCATCCGACTGCAGGACAAGCCTCATTGCTTTCTGAACAATGTCCTTTCAGTGTAACGACTCGTAGTATGACTTGATATCATCAATGATTTCCTGCTCGCCCTCGCGTCCTTCTTTCAGAAAAGTGAACACAGGATATCCGTGGGGCATTCCTTCTTTGATCTTGATCTGATAATCCTTGACCCCGCAGCGAACAAAGGATTTTTCGTAATCCGGCGCGATTCCGGCAAACACCTCGTCTCCACCGAAATACATGATAATCTTCGGAAAGCCGGTGTAATCGTCTTCATCCGCTTTGCCGAGAATATACTGCGGCAGATCGCCGTTCGGATTGTAATACTTCAGCATCGTATCAAACATATCCGCAAACAGAATCGGATCTCTTGGTTCAATCTCCCGCATTCGCACTTTTGCCTCTTCGCTCATGAGAAGTCCGGAAACGGAGACTGGTATCATCATTCCGGGCATCGGAACATCAGGATATTTCTGTACCATATGCCGTCCCGCCTGAAACAGCACGTCCGCCCCGCCGGAGAAGCCCAGCCAGACTATGTTCTCTGCTTTGAAGTTCTCAAGCATTTTCTGATGAATCCTGACCGTGAACTCTGTTTCATCGAGCAGCGTATAATCTGGCAGCAGCGGAAACAGCGGAATCCATAGTTCCGCTCCCGTTTGCTCTATATAATGCTTCATCGAGCCCTTATAGGGAAGCTGCCACTTCCGGGATCCGCCGCCGGGAAAATAGACGATTGCCCTGCCCGGCATGGTTCCTTTTCTTTTTCCTGCAATGACATGAAACCCGTCCAAGGCTTCATCTCGAAATTCATAGTCTTTGATTTCCGGCAGTGCAAATCGGAATTTTGATTGCACTTCATAGGACATTCGCTTAAATTCCTCATAGCTTTCTTCTTGATGAAGATTGCTGCCCTTAATCTTTTTTCGGACAATTGGCTTTAGTATGCTATATAGCAGGCTCATGTGCTTTCCCTCCTCAGAATATCAAGACTACCAGTCCCGCGACAATTGCCGCACCCGCGATCCAAATCAGTGTGAGAATACTGCGTTTCTTCAGTACTTGCGGCCACGTCTGCACAAAGGGAATATCCTCTGTTCCAGGCAAGATCCAAAATTTGCTGTGTCCAACCCATAGCCTATCGATTGCAATGCCGTCATACCAGTTCATCACTTCCAGAAACAAAAGTGCCTGCAGATAAGCTGCCTTAAAATCGCGGATTCCGTTCCACAGTCCTATAATCAGCAGAAGAGTCGCCAGCATCACGACATAGAATAGGATCATGAAACTCTTTCTCTTTCGATCCATGGTTTCTTTATCCGTCAGTCCGATTTCTATTGCCCGTTCCCGCACCGGCTTCGGATAAAAGTACAAGCCGTCTATCGCTCCGCCTCGAACGGCAAATTTCACCATCGCCGTAAAGAGCAGGCAATATAGGAGCAGTTGGATTATTATCATAGGTCGCATCTCCTCTTCAAAAGATGATTCCGATCAGCGCTGTCAGTCCGCCGATGATTGCTGCAACGGGAATCAAGCTGACAAGTCCGATAAATACCCACTTCCAGTGGAACCAATAATCGTGATACGCTTCTGTCATATCCTCTGTTCCCGGTATGACCCAGCGTTTTGAATGGCAGAACCACATGGAATCAAGTACCGCCGCGTCAAACACCGAGAATGCATTAAGGAAGATATAGGACTGATAAAACCCTGCCCAGAAGGTGGTCTCATGGTTTATGGCACAAATTATGACAAGACACAAGCCCGACATGATCGCAAAGCCCATCGGCTTATATTTCTTCGCATTGGCAGCCATCTCTTCCTTTGTCGTAACGCCAAGTGCAACCGCTCGTTCCTGTATCTTGGGCGGATAGTTGTAAAGTTGTCTGGCGGCTCCCTGCTTTAACACCAGAAAGGCTATGAAGGCTCCGTACAGCAGCGCATAAACAAGTGCTTCAATCGTAAGTTTTAACGCCATATCGGTTTACCTCATTTCTTCTTGTATCTTCTAAACAGGAGCCATGCAAACAAGCCGCACAGGATGCCACCCGCCAGCATAAGACATAAATAGAGAAGTTCGCCTGTTCCGGTTACAATAGCGCATACCAGCATAACAGCCGCTGTCACAGTCCCCGCAATGCCTCCCAAGGTCAACGCGCCGAAGCCACGAAACAGACGAACATGCGGCAGGACTCTGTCCAGCTTATGGACACGCTCGTTGATCAGTTCGACGATTCCAATCAGCATGAGCAGCGCAGGTATGACGGCAACGACCGTCAGATGGAACATGACCGACTCTTCCATGAATGCAGGCTTTTTCGTAAAGGCGAGGATCAGTCCGATGAAATACAAAATCCAACCAACATTCCCAGGCAGGTCATAGGCGATCCATCTGGCATCGGAGATGTTGCTCTCATACATAATTTCTTTTCTACCGACCTTAATCAAAACAATCACCTCTGTTACCATGTTAGCTTTAGCTAACTCACATCTCAAAAAATATACCGCATACACGGTATTTAAATCAGGCATCTACAGTTTCGGAGTCATCGAGGTGCTCTACTATATCGCCGAAGTCGCATCCAAGCACTTGGCATATCCGATCCAGTATCGCAAGGTTCACAGGTTCATCCCTCCGCATTTTTGTCATCGTATTTGGTGCGACCTCCGCTGCCCTCTGTAGCTCAATATGGCTCATTTTCTGATCGATCAGCATTTTCCACAGCTTGTTATATGATACAGACATCTGACTCCTCACTTTCTCACGTATTGGTTAGACACCTCTAACTTATAGAATAACACCTTTGCGCACAAATGTCAATAGAATGTCGCAACTTTTGCGAGAAAATCTCTGCCGTTTTCGAACCGCTCTTTTAGACATCTTGTACATACGCTTCAACGCTCCTTGCCGTTGTCATACATTTTAATTTTGCCTATGACTGTTGTCAGAGGGTGTTGTCACATTTTTCTCTGCTGTTGTCGTTTTCTCTGTGGGTGTTGTCATTTTCTCCGTTGCTGTTGTCACTCCCGACCTCGCTGTTGCCACGATGCCACCCACAAATGTGCATAAAGAAAGAGCTGTCGGAGAACCCTTAATCCCCGAAAGCCCTTGATTTCAAGCCATCTTACCGTTCTGACAACAGCATTTCTTTGTATCAATTCTTGGGTTTACATTTCCTCGTATACTTCATACTCATAGTCTTCCGGCAGGTTCAGATGAAGTCTCGCATATTCTTTGCAGTACGCTTCCTGATTGGCAATAGAATCACCTTTATGTGTAATCTTAGATTTTCTGGCATAGATGACTACCCTTCGGTCATCATTTTCCGGAAATACCTTTTTCTTCACAAAGCCGCCCCTTTCTACAGCAATGCATATAATCTTCTGACACTTTCTATGACCGCTTTGTATTCTATCTCGGATGCATACGAATACTTTCTCTGATATCCTTTCCAAAGGCTGACAAGCTCTTCATCGTTGGAAATACTATCAATTATCGCTATGCCCTTTTCCAAAAGCCCGCTACTGTTTCTTTTCTTACAGGTAGCTTCAAATGCCTGCTTAAATACATTCTTATCAATAACTGATTCATAACGTAGCAGCAAAGTATAAATATCGTAAAAATCCCTCATTCTGGTATTTAAAACACCTCTGGCCAGAACCGTCTGAAGCTTCTCACCCAGAACTGTTTCAAGATTATATGACCACAATTTTATAGAACGCTCCTCCAGCATCAGGTGATAATCATACTCAATCGCCCTTGGGGTAATTACATCGCCTGTAGAAATATCAATCTTGATCGGCGTTACCATTTCTCCAAGCACAGCATCAAGAGCCAATCTGATTCCGGGATATTCCATTTCATCCATTATCCTTGAGACTTCTTTGACCGCGAAAGTTACACCATCATCCAAATCTACATCACAGATTTCCCTGACCACTTTCTCTGCATCTGCTTCGGATAAATTGAAATTTCTGATAGAAGTATCTATATCCATAGTCGAACGCATAGAAACACCAATCATAGAAGTAATCAAAATACCGCCTTTGATTATAAAATCTTCAGAATATTTGGAATTTTCCACTCTCTCAAGAAATCTTTCCATCATATAGATTCGCATTAAGATACGTGCATCTGCCTTGTTTTGCTTTGCTATATTCTTAATCTTTCCTTTTACCTGTTCCTGACTAAAAGCCATTTAAAGCATTACCTCCATATATTCTCTTATTCTCTTATCAACATGGAAAGCTCCGGCATATTCCATAAGCTTGTTTAAATCCTTATCTTTTCTACCCACATAGGTTTTTAGTGCTGTCTGGAAGTCCTGAATCTCAAACCAGCTTCTGGATCTTACAAGATCGCAAATCGTTCTCTCCGGATCATAAACCGGTATCATATGCCCATAGGAATTTTCTATAAGTATCTTCCCAAAAGGCAGGAGATCCTTCTTAACAGTAAAAACTTTAATGCCATCCTTTACTAATGCAGCCGTTCCATAACCGGTATATATCGTAATTGTTTTTTGTATAGGCTCCCTGTCCACCAGTCCATGATAATAAAGTGATTCATCGTGCGATAATACACCTTGCGGACATCGGAGTGATAATATATAATCCTCGTCTTCCCATGCATCCGGAGAAACATACACTCCATGAGCTACATACTCAAAATTATTTTTTTCAATATAATGATATATTTGAAACTTTGAAAAACCCTGCGCCAATGCCTCTCTTATTAAAAGCGTTCCGGAGCTGTCAACAATATTCTCTATGCTATTCATAAACGCCACCCACTTTTTTGCTAATATTGTATCTCTAATTAGCAAGAAAGTAAAGTCAAAAAATTAATAAATCAATATACGCATTTCTGCTTTCCGTTTACACACATTAAAAACACACATACCAAAAAGGACAACCATTATTTTGATTGTCCTTTGTGATCTAAGTACAGACTCTGCTCTAAGTTTTCCAAAAATCTTCCGATATACGCGGGGCTGAGTTTCTCCAAATGTTTTCTCAGCATTGCCACTTTTTTTTGAAAATCAGATATATATTTTTCGCATCCTTTTGTGTAATGAATCACACAGGTAAAATGAGGTTCCTCGTATTGATTCGTGTGTGAAGCATTTTCCATCAGCACACCTCCCGATAATTCAACTCCAGACATTCCAGAATCTCTTCGCGGATTTCATCCCTTACTCTGTGGATTTTCTTTTGATGCTATCGTATGAGCAGTCTTCTTCCTCTGCGATCTCACGATAAAACTTTTGATCTGAAATAACATGACCGATCCATATAGATTTTCAAAATCCTCATAAGATGAGGCTTATTAAGGTCACCCTTTTTACGGTCATATCATTGAGATAAAGTCAATGATCGCATCTACGATCTCCCTGTCATAAGGAAAACGATCATGCAGTATCTCTTTCTCCAGATGATCACAACCTATTCCAAGTATGCTGCTGAAAAGAACAAGCGCCAGCCAGTTCTTTGTAAACAGAGCCATGAGAATGCATATAAGGCAAAGTTTCACCCTCTTCTTAACTATTTGGTTTTGATTTTGTACGGGCCCGTCCTCATCTCAACCGACCACAGTTAAAAATAGGACTAAGTCTAAGCGGCTTTCCTCTCTCGGAGAGTTGTCTCACGACTTAGTCCTACTATATAGTTATCACCCACAGTATGGATCACATGACCAACGGACAGGTTATAGTCTTCATTTTCCAACATTTGTTCAGGTCTTTCCTGTTATGGCTCGATACCTCGATAGCTGCCAGCTTCCATACCACCTGTGAATATGGTTTCTGAGTTGCCTTAAACTCCGGCTCCAGCTTTTCAAGTTCCCTCTTCCATGATTTTGGCATAATCTTTTTATCAGGTTCCTTTATCATGCTCTTCAGCTCATCACGATACATATCATAATATCCAAGCTCTGCGATATGCTCACGTTCATATTTCTTTCTCGCCCATCCGGTCACAGCCCACTGTTCCTTATGATTTTTGATATACGGCTTATAGTCATCATATTTATCAAGAAGAGCGGAGAGATAGTTGATGCGGTCTGCCAGGAGTGTCCGGTTTTCCATAAGTTTATCATAGGATAGCTTTAAGGTCTGCCTGTCCGCATTCATTTCATCAAAGGTAGTCCATCCCATATCATGGACAAATGACTCCATCCAGTCCTTTCTCTGCAAGACAGAGCGGTCGCTTATCTTCCCAAGAAATTCGCCCTTAAAAACCGGAAGGTTCATGCGGTTATTATTACGTTTAGCAATCTCCCGTATCGTATCGAGTATTTCGTTCTTAACAGCGGTTACAACTTTGACAGGAATAGCTCTGATCTCCTCAAGCTCTTTCCTTGCTTGTTCAAATGCCGCCTGTGCTTTCAGTAGGATTGCATTTCTGGCTATGATATCACGGTTTATATCGCCCCTTATGGTATGCATACCGGCACGCTCCATTGCACTGGATTTTTCGCCCAAATGTATCTGCGGCTCAAGTTCAATTACCTGTTCCTTAAATGAGCGGTATTCCCAGAAGTCTTCATTCATGTTCATACGTTCATTTACGGCATTGATAGTTTCAACAAAAGCTTTCCGCCACAGCTTAGCATTTTCCTTGCTGTTCCAATCATTTGTCGGAACCGATTTGCATTTCCATTGTCTGCGGTTCTGCTTATCGACTTTCTGCTGTCCGGTAGCCTTATCAATGAGAGGGATACGCTCGCCTCTTTCATCCGTAAGATACACTTTTTTCTGCTTCGGCATCCACTTCCCATTTTCATCAATGGCACGCATGGTAAGCAGGATATGAACATGAAGGTTTCTCTGTCCGGTCTTTTTATTTACGGAGTCATGAATTGCAAACTGTACGCACATTCCTTTTTTAACAAACTCTTTCTCACATAAGCTGCGTACCACCTCTGTGGCAAGCTCATAACTCCAGTTATTTGGAAGTTCCATACGGACAGTTCTTGCCGTCTGTGCATTACTGCTTTTTTCTGCCATCTCCACCGCATTCCATAATACTTTTGAATCAGCATATTCTTTCGGAGCATTTTCCGGCAGGAGTACCTCGGTATGCACCAAGTCCTCTGAATATTTCGGATAATATATTTTACCGTCATACTCACAGTACATGGTTTCCCTACTGATATATGCTGACTGTTCCACGGCATTATGTCCGCCATGACAGCTTACACTCCTGCCGCATATTTGTATCCGAGAGCTAAAATTTTTAACTGCCATAGATGCACCCCGCTTTTTGTCGTTGCGCCAGCACACGATACTGCCAGCAGGTCACGGCAGACTTTGTGGATGGTGAAGCTCTGCTTTTTAGAGCTTTGCCAGACGCAAAGTACACAAAGGGGTAGGCGAACGGAGAGAGCCGGAGGGGAAGTGTAGCTTCCCCTCTTGGCTGCGAAGCAGACAATGCTGTCCGCAGGGTGCAAGACATCCTGCGGATGTCTGCTCTGCACCGACCGGAGCGAT
>ERZ842401.5464-NODE-5464-length-14087-cov-8.060576_pt1 | contig 14087 bp, 17 predicted proteins | sample MGYA00521270_ERZ842401 | MGnify/ENA primary metagenome ERZ842401 (study PRJEB31892, sample SAMEA3878208) | bioreactor metagenome | biome: Moose rumen | place: Sweden | collected 2011-10 | study: EMG produced TPA metagenomics assembly of the PRJEB12797 data set... | reverse complement strand
GAAGGTGAATTGCTTGCCGTCGAAGCCGATTTCTACCGTGTCGCCCTCCTTGACCGCGCCCGATATTATCTGCTTGCTGAGTTCGGTCTCGACCGTGTGGGTTAAGAGGCGTTTGAGCGGACGTGCGCCGAAGTTGGCATCGAAACCCTGCGTCGACAATGCCTCTACCGCCGCCGCCGTCCACGTGAGCGCGACGTTGATTTGTTTCTGCAGACGTTCGCTTAAGTTCTTGAGCAAAATCTCCGCTATCGCCTGCACCTGCTCCTTAGCCAGCGACTTGAAGACAACTATATCGTCAATGCGGTTGAGGAATTCGGGGCGGAAATAATTTTTAAGCAAATCCTTGATAATCGATTCCGCCTCGGCGAACGCCTTGTTGGTGATGAAGCCAATTTTGGCGCGTTGAAGAATCTCCTGCGAGCCGAGGTTGCTGGTCATGATGATGACGGTGTTCTTGAAGTTCACGACGCGCCCTTTGCCGTCAGTCAATCGCCCGTCGTCGAGGATTTGGAGCAACACGTTGAAAATATCGCGGTGAGCCTTTTCGATTTCGTCAAGCAGAATCACGCTGTAGGGTCTGCGGCGAACAGCTTCAGTAAGTTGCCCGCCCTCGTCATAGCCCACGTAGCCGGGAGGCGCACCGATAAGCCTTGCGACCGTGTGCTTTTCCATGTACTCCGACATATCGACGCGGATAATACTGCGCTCATCGTCGAAGAGAGCCTCCGCCAAGGTCTTAGCCAATTCGGTTTTGCCGACGCCCGTCGGACCGAGGAAGATAAACGAGCCGATAGGACGATTCGGGTCTTTGATGCCTGCGCGGGCGCGGAGGATAGCCTCGCTGACGACCTTAACAGCCTCGTCCTGCCCGACAACGCGTTCGTGCAATGTGTCTTCCAAGTGCAGGAGTTTTTCGCGTTCGCCGGTTAACATCTTGGCAAGCGGAATGCCCGTCCACCTGCTGACGACCTTGGCAATATCCTCCTCTCCGACCTCCTCCTTGAGCAAACGCGAATCCTTTTGCGCGGCGATTTCCTCCTCGACCTTTTTAAGCGTGTTCTGAAGTTGCGGAAGCTTGCCGTACTTAAGCTCCGACGCCTTTTGCAGGTTGTAGGCGCGTTGCGCCTCTTCAATCTCGTTGTTTACCGCGTCGATTTCCTTTTTAATCGCTCGCACGCGCAAAATCGATTGCTTTTCCGCCTCCCACTTGTCGCGCAAAGTTTTTTCCTTAGCCTTAAGCTGAACAATCTCCTCCGCGATTGACTTGAGCTTGTCTTTGGACGCCGTGTCGGATTCCTTTTTAAGAGCCTGCTCCTCAATCTCCAACTGCATGATTTTGCGGCGCGTCTCGTCAATCGGCGCGGGGAGGGATTCAATTTCGGTGCGGAGCTTAGCCGCTGCCTCGTCGACCAAATCGATTGCTTTATCGGGCAAAAATCTGTCGGATATGTAGCGGTCCGAAAGCGTCGCCGCGCTGACAAGTGCCGCGTCGCGAATCCTTACGCCGTGATGAACTTCGTAGCGTTCCTTGATTCCGCGCAGGATGGTTATCGTATCCTCGACGCCCGGCTCGCCGACCATGACGGGTTGGAAACGGCGTTCAAGCGCGGTATCCTTTTCGATATACTTGCGGTATTCGTTGAGCGTGGTCGCGCCTATGCAACGAAGCTCGCCGCGTGCCAACATGGGCTTGAGGATATTGCCGGCGTCCATTGCGCCTTCCGCCTTGCCCGCGCCAACGACCGTGTGCACCTCGTCGATAAACAGGAGGATTTGCCCGTCGGATTTGATAATTTCGTTGAGGACGGCTTTGAGACGCTCCTCGAATTCGCCGCGGAATTTCGCGCCCGCGATAAGCGAACCCATATCCAAAGCGTAAAGCGTCTTATTCTTGAGCGATTCGGGAACGTCGCCCGCCACGATTCGACGCGCCAAGCCCTCAACGATAGCGGTCTTGCCGACGCCCGGCTCGCCGATAAGCACGGGATTATTTTTGGTGCGGCGGCTAAGAATTTCAATCGTGCGGCGAATTTCCTCGTCGCGCCCGATAACGGGGTCGAGCTTGCCGGCGCGAGCCATTTGCGTTAAATCGCGCCCGAATTTGCCGAGGCTCTGATAAGTTTCTTCGGGATTGTCGCTGGTAACGTTCTGCTTGCGATTATTTTTAATGGCGGCGTCGATTTTGTCTTTGGAAAGCTTGAACTCCTTGGCAATGTCTTGAAGCTCCTTTTTGCCGTCGGTGACCAGCGCAAGCAGTAAGTGTTCGGTGCTGATGAAGTCGTCCTTCATGGCGGCGGCGTATTCGCGAGCCTTACCGATAACCCGCGCCAGGTCGACGCCCATTGACAGCCGCTCCTGCCCTTTGACTTGCGGGATTTTGTTCAGCTCCGCCTCCAATTTGACTTTGAGCATCGGCAAATCCGTTTGGCATTCGGCGAAAATCGTCGCGAGCAACCCTTCCGGCTCCTTCGCCAGTGCCAACATCAAATGCAACGAGTTGAATTCTTGATGATATTTCATTGCCGCCAGCTGTTGCGCGGCTTGCATGGCTTGCTGTGCCTTGTTCGTATATTTTTCTCCTGCCATAATTATCACTCCTAATCTGCTGAATTCTTTCAACGCCGCAAATGATAAACGCAAAACGGCAAAAAGTCAATACGTCAAGACTAAAAATTTTCTTAAAGAAATTGGCGGCATATTGGCGAAGAATTTGCGCGGAGGTGAAGTTCATGGACGATAAACAGAAATTGCTGAGCTTGCCGGAGGATTCGGACGTTCGGGTGGCAATTTTGGTGATATTAAAAGGCGCGGAATCGTCGGATAACGCGGAACTTGCCGAGCTTGCGGCGGCTAATCGACGTTTGCAGGCGACATTGGAAGCCGATAGATATTCCAACCGCGAGCGGGCCTCGAAGTCCGAGCGTCTTTTGGCAGAGGCTAATCGGCGCGTGGAGGATTTGGAGCGTCAAATTCAATCGGCGCAAGACAAAAATTATCGACCAGAAAATCATGTCTTTTTTGGACAAATGGGAATTGGGGATGGTATTGTGACATTGGAGTTTGTGTTATTATTCCGATTCACAGATTGTGCGGAGAAAATGCGGCGCAATAAATTATCCTGAAGCGTTGCTTGCTTGGATAGCTAACGGCGTAATTCCCGAAGGCTTAAACGCTAAGCAAGATAAAATTCGACAGCGACCGATTTAAAACGGACGTGCTCGGCTGGCAATTCAAGGAGACCGTTTTCGATTACGACTTCGACATAAAGAAAACGCTCTAGACTTCGGAACCAAGAGCACGATAGTAGTCTGTCGAGACGGCGAAGCGCGAATGCTCCGAATCGGGCAGGGCGACTATACAAAAATCCCCACGATGCGCGACTTTGAAAATCCGACGGGGATTGAACTGCGCGACTTTCAAAATTTCCTCAAGGCGTATCGAGCGCGGGGCGGGCGACCGTTTACGGAATGGAATCAAGTAACGGTATCGCATAAGGCGGCGGACGCGATTTTCGGCGAGGTCGTCGACAGTTCGGTTTTCAACGAGCTTAAGCATTGGGCTAAGGGCGAGCAAAGTTATCCGATACTTAAGGATTTGAGCGGCGCGATACAGAAGATTATCCGCAAGAGTTTCGAGAACGGTTTGCGCAAATCGTTGCCGCCGACGCTTTTGCGCGATACGGAGATGATGAAACGTTTCCGCGTGTATTTGGGCGCGAGCGAGCCGGCTGCTTATGCGATAGTACGTCCCGGAGAATCGGCGCAAGAGCAACTTTATCATTGAGCAATTCGGCTTTAACGGCAACGCGTTGCCGGGCGGCGAAAATATTTTGGAGTTGCTTGCCTGCGAGGTTTACAAGGCAAATTTCGGCAAAATGCGCGAGAAAAGAATCCCGTTTGCATTGCCGGCGGGCTGTGAAACTTTCGCGGGCGCGGAAAGTTTGGTCAGTCGCACAAAGGATGCCTCTTCGCACATGAACAATCGGATTTTGGCTAAGAAATTGCGTCCGATATGGGAGAACAGCGGCGAGCGCGAAAATTTGACGGCGGACGCGCAGAAAGTGATTTTGTTTTCGCAAGTCAAGGATAAAGAGGGCGGCGGCGGCAAAGTTTCTGTGGAGTTGGAAATATCGCTTGAGCGGCTGAACGCTCTGATAGAGGCGCGAATCCGCGAGGGCGTCGTGAACTTTTTCCAATCGTTATACAGCGCGTTTAAAGGTCGGGAAGTTTATCCGATACATATATTTTTGGCGGGCAATTCGTGTCGTTCGCCGTTCGTGCGGAAAATAAGTCGAGGATAAGCTCGAACAGCAGGAACAAGTTGCGATGGTCTTGGATAAACAGCGCACGGGCAAAACGGGCGTTGCGTTCGGCTTGCTGAGGTGTCGGCGCGGCGGCAAGGACGTTAAGATTATCAACGGCAATGTCGACGCCAACGACGAAATGATTTTCCCGTACTTTTTGGGCGACGAGGGCGACGACGGCAATACTTTTACCGTGCGAATCGGGCGGCGCGTGGGATACGGCGAATGGACTTACTTTACCGTTGCCGACGAGCCCGAGTTTGAACTTTACTACACCAATGCACCCCGCGCCTTGCAAGGCACCATGTCAGCCGCGCAGGTTTCAATGATTCACTGCCTGCTTGACGACGACGACCATTACGGCGTCTATATCAAAAAAGTTTCGCCGAGCGAGATTGAGTACGCGGTCGGACGCAGGGAAGATTTTCAGGGCGAATTTCACGGGAAGATTTACCGTCAAGCTTTGTAAGAAGTTCGCGGCATGAACACGAAATCGAATTTTGAGGCGAAATTGGAGCGCGGGCGCGAGGTCTTGAGCTACTTAAACAATAGGGCGAATCGCTGTTTGGAAAATATTTTGGGGACTCTGCGCGGAATGGAGGGCATAAGTTTCATTTATCTGATACCGGGCGACGCGGCGGGCGTCAAATTTTATTTTGGGGCGGCTCGTGACAAATCCTATCCGAATCACAAAATGCCGTTCAGCGTCCACGATTTGGAGCAGGATTTCTTACGCCAATCATGAAGAGCAACTTTCGCGGCTCCAAGATTGTTGAGGTCAAGCGCGACGAACGCAGACTTATCCTCGACAAGTTGCAGAATGCGGCGAGCTTCGGGCTGTTGGAGGCGTGCCGAGCGTCGATGAGAAAAACGAAAACTTTCAGGGAGCCGACCGCTTGATTGACGTAATGCAGGGCGACAAGTTCGGCTTCGCGGTTATAGCCACGCCTTACACCGCCGCCGCCACCGACGAGCATTTTTCCTACGCCAAACAGGCGGGCGATTCCGTTCAGCACACCGAATCCGCCGGCAGAGGCAGCGGCAACAGCAATTACTTGACGCGGGCGAGTTCGGTCACCGAGAGCGAGACTTATTCCGTCAACGCGCAGATTGAGACCGAATCCAAAGCTGCGGTCGATTGGCTGAATTATATCGATAAGGTTTTGATGCCCCGTTTGGATCACGGGCACGGCGGGCAATAAGGCGGCGTTGTTTTTTAATGATTTGACTGACGACACCGACGACGGCGATTGCGTTCACGCGCTGAAGATTTTGCAAATCCCCTGTGCCCTGCGCGGCTCCGAGGCGAATTTTTATGCGGCGGGCTTATCGCGTCACGAGCGGCGAGATTTGTCTTATTGGCGGGGCTTCCGCAAAAGGAAGTTATCGGGTTGCGACTGCGCGAGGAGGTTGAATTCGGCTTGAACGTGGAGCCCGTGCCCAACGAGTACGCGCTTGAGCTGGGGCATTTGGTGCAGAACGGCGAGGTCAAGAAAAATATCGCCGTCCGCCTTGATAAGTGCGACTTCGACAAGCACGCGTTTATATCGGGCGTGACGGGCAGCTGCAAAACTACGACGTGTCAAAACATATTAGCGGGGTGGAGCGAGGCATTTACGCCCGGACTGCCCGACGTTGCGCCGTTCTTCCTCAATCCGTTTGAACTTTTCCAAAACGAAAAAATTTCAGCCCGCGCAGATATGCTAAAGGCGACGTTTGAGGCTTCGTTCGCAATGGAGGCGGCAATTCCGCAAATTTTGGAGGCGGCAACCCTTTTGCCGACGGCGTTTATGCTTTCCCGACGCTTTCCGACTTCATTAAGGTGACAAAGGAAATTAAGCAGGAACAGGGCTTCGACGAACGCTTGAAAAATGATTATCTCGGTTGATAAATGCGCGGCTTGAAGGCTTAATGGTCGGTGCGAAGGGGCAAATGTTTAACACGGCGCGTTCGATAAATTTTTTGGAACTTATGTCGAGGAGGCGCATCGACTTTTGAGCCGCTACGTGCCCGGCGACAATCTTAACAAGAAACAGTGCGTCGAAGTTTTTACCGATACTTGAAGTATACCAACACGAAAATAATTCATAAGTTGTTCGCGCAGGACGACAAAGACGCGGTCGGCAACACAATGGCACTCAGCGACGAGCAAAAATCTTTCCTGTCGAATCTGTCGCCGGGTCGGGCGATTATGTTTTCGCAAGAGTGGACTAAGGCGATTCAATTGCAAGTGGCGGAAAAAGTTTCGTCGGAGCGCAAGGAAGTGGAGCCTTCCGAAATTCGGCGGGCGGCTAAAAAATTCGGCGCGGATTTGGTCACTGCCTACATTTATGCCAATGCCTATTCGGAGGCGAACGACGACCGTGAAAATACTCTGCGCGGCGTGCTTGATAAAATTATCGCCGACGACCAAATTTCAATGAGCGTCAGTGCGATTGGTCTTGTCGGGAGTTTGGCGACTAAGGCGGCGAATTTTATCGAGCCGGTTACAACGTTGCCGCTCGGTTCGATTTTGGACCCGGTTCTTGAGCGCGTGATTATTCATTTCACGATAAAGGCGATTGAATATCTTGCCAGGAAGTTGGGGATAATCGAGGAGCACGACAAAGCCGAGGAGGTCGGCTATCGCGTGGAGGAGGCGCAGGAACACGAGGATTGGAAACGTCAAGAGGACTTTGAAACATTCGAGGATTATTACGCGTATTTGAAGGCGCAAATCCCCGACGATAAGATTGACCGCAAGAAGCTTGCCGAAAATCGCGACCGCTGCGCCGTATTGGGCATGATGGAGTTGACGGACGGTTTGGAGCGGCGCATGGATATAACGTTGCCCGAAGATTTATAGGCGGAGGCTTTCATGAACAAAAAATTTGACACCAAAGAGATTTTGGATTCGATAATAGCGGACACGCTGACTTATGAGGCGAAAATTGAGCGGCTTAAATTCGAGATCGAGCGGGCGATTGAAATGTTTAAGAGTAAAGCCGCACGGCGATGAATTTTATCCTGCGGAGAATTTTGCGGATTATTGGTCGTGGTTCGCTGCGGAGACGGCGGCTGACGAGTTGGAAATTTGCTTTATCTGCAGTGCCGACGAATTGTCGACGCTTGAACGATTGAAAGACTCCGCGCAGGTTACCGCAGTCGACGTGCCCGCGAATTGACAGCGACGCCCGCCGAGGCTAAGGATAAAATTTCTGCGGAGGATTTGCGAGACTACATAGAGGAGCAAACGGGCGAGCACGGCTGAAACGGGGCGTGCTTTTTTTATCGGCATTTTCGGCAGGAAATTGACGGCACGGGCAGAATAAAATTTCAAACTTATCAACAGAAAAATCGCGAGGAGAATTTTATATGAGTTCAATCATCAGTCACGAGGTAAGAAGTTGGATAATATCAATCACGTCGGCGGTAGTGGTGGCGTTGCTGATTCGGTACTTCATCGTGGAGCTTTACGTCGTGGACGGACCGAGTATGCAACCGACTCTGCAGGACGGCGAGCGGCTTGTTGTGAACAAATTCATTTACCATTGGCGCGACCCGCTCAAGGGCGAGGTTATAATCTTCCGCTATCCGCGTGACCACAGCCGCGATTTTATCAAGCGCGTGATAGCCGTCGGCGGCGACACCATTGAGATTAAAGACGGGCGGGTTTACGTGAACGACGCGCTTGTCAATGAAGATTACATCTCCGAAAAGACGCGCACCGAATACCCCAAAGCGACTGTGCCCGAAGGGACGCTTTTTGTCTGCGGTGACAATCGGCGCAATTCTTTGGATTCGCGTTTCCCCGACGTGGGCTTCGTGCCGTTGGATTTGGTCAAGGGCAAAGCCGCGCTGATTTTCTGGCCCGTTGACTACATTGCCGCGTTGCCGTGAACAGTAACTTTTATGCGGCGGTCACGATAATTTTATGGGGAGCAATGCCCGCCCTTACCAAAGATTTATTGAACGCCCTGCCCGCCTTCGAGACGTTGGCTCTTAGCAGTCTGTTCGCGTTTTTATTTTTACTGGCGTTGAATTGGCGGACGGGCGCGTTGAAAAATTTCGCCGTCATGCCCGCGCAGGTCGTCCTGACAATGGCGGGGCTGGGCTTTTTGGGGCTGTTCCTGTATTCGGCGTTTTTATACTACGGTTTGGCGCGAATGACTTCGCAGGAGGCGTGCATACTAAATTATCTGTGGCCGCTCATGATAATTTTATTTTCCTGCCCGATTCTCGGCGAGCCGCTTACTGCGCGGAAACTTTTGGCGGTCGGGATGTCGTTCGTCGGGATTGTGCTTGTAATGTTCGGCGGAATTGAGGATACTTTATCGGCGGATAAAATTTTGGGCGCGTTGAGTTGCGTGGTTGCGGCGGCGTGTTACGGCTTATTTTCGGTGCTGAACAAACGGCGGCGGCTCGACCAAAAATTAACGATGATGATAATCTGGGCGACGACGGCAATCTGCGCGGCGGCTTCGGGCTATTTTTTTGAGGCGTGGCTGTTGCCCGGCGCGTGGCAAATCTCCGGGCTGCTGTGGCTGGGCATCCTGATAAACGCGGTCGCCTACTTGACGTGGGCATTGGCATTGGAGAAAACGTCGAACACGGCGCGGACGGCTAACCTGGCGTATCTGGTGCCGATATTGGCGATATTCATCTCGACGTTCGCGTTCGGCGAGGAACTGTCGCCCGCCGTGATTCCCGCGCTCATGCTGATTATCGGCGGCATTCTAATCAATAAGTGACGGGGGGTTGTGAATTTGTTGGGCAAAAGCGTTACGGCAATGGAAAATTTTACGGCGGAGGAAATTCGCGCCGTCCTGAGTGCGGCTCGCAAGATGAAGCAGATCATACGCGGCGGCGATAAGAAGTTGCCCAATCTGCGCGGCAAGGCGATAGTGAATCTTTTCTTCGAGCCGTCTACGCGGACGCGCACGTCGTTTGAGCTGGCGGGCAAATATCTGGGCGCGGACGTGGTAAGCATAACCGGCGGCACCAGTTCAATCGTCAAGGGTGAAAGCCTGCGCGATACGCTCCGCACGATTGAGGCGATGGGCGTCGACGCGATAGTAATGCGTCACAAGGCGGAGGGCGCGGCGGATTACGCGACGCAAGTCGTCAAGCCCGTGATAATCAACGCCGGCGACGGAGCACACGCGCACCCCTCGCAAGCGATACTGGACCTGTTCACGATTGAGCAACATAAGGGACGCCTCGCCGAGCTGAAGGTCGCGATAATCGGTGACGTGTTGCACAGCCGCGTTGCGCGTTCCGACGTGTACGCCATGACCAAAATGGGAATGGAAGTTCACCTTGCCGGACCGAGGACGCTCCTGCCGCGATTCTTTGAGTTCGAGGGCGTGACGGTTCATGAGGACGTTGACGAGGCGATAAGACATGCCGACGTTATAAACGTCCTGCGAATCCAACTTGAGCGGCAACAGGCGGGGCTTTTTCCATCGACGCGGGAATATGCGCGTGTGTTCGGCATAAACGAGGAACGCTTAAGGTTGGCTAACGACGACGTGTTAATCCTGCACCCCGGACCGCAGAATAAAGGCTTGGAAATTTCCTCGGAGGTCACGTATTGCGCACGCTCGGCGATACAGGAGCAAGTTCAAAACGGCGTGGCGGTTCGCATGGCGTTGCTTGACTTGACATTGAACGGAGGGACGAAATGAACAATCAAACGTGGCAAATCCGTCGGCGCATGGAGTCAAACATTTCGGAGGTAATGCTGATTCGCGGCGGGCGCGTCGTCGACCCTGCCAACGACTTTGACGATATAGCGGACGTGCTGATAGTTGACGGGCGGATAGCGGCGGTCAGACCGAATATAAGTTTTTCGGCGCAATACGAGTACAACGCGGCGGGCAAGCTGGTTGTGCCGGGCTTAATCGATATGCATGTGCACCTGCGCGAGCCGGGGCAAGAGGCTAAGGAAGACTTTATCAGCGGCTCCAAAGCGGCGGCAGCGGGCGGCTTCACCACGGTCGCGACGATGCCGAACACTTCGCCCGTAGTCGACAATGCGGCTTTGGTTCGCGCCATGATTCACCGTGCCGAGGAGGTCGGTATCGTCAACGTCAAGATTATCGGCGCGGTCACCAAAGGGCAAAAAGGGCAGGAGCTTGCCGAGTTGCGCGACATGATTGACGCGGGCGCGGTTGCCTTTTCTGACGACGGGCACTTTGACGACAACGCCAAAATTTTTCTCAACGCACTGGATTATCTGCACGACACCGGCAAAGTTATCATCTGCCATGAGGAGGAAACTACTCTGGTTGAGGGCGGCGTCATGAACGAGGGCAAACGCAGTGCGCTTTTGGGCTTGAAGGGACGCCCGACGGTCGCGGAGGACATTGCGGTTTCGCGTGACGCTTTGCTTGCCGAGTACACGGGCGGGCGCGTGCACATTGCGCATATCAGCTCGGCGCGTTCGGTTGATATTGTGCGCTACGCTAAGGAGCTTGGCATTAAAATTACGGCGGAGGTTACGCCTCAGCATTTGACCATGACGGAGGATTTGGTTAATCCGACCGACGCCTCGACGAAGATTAACCCGCCGCTCCGCACGAAAGCCGATTGCGACGCTCTGTTGGCGGGCTTGCTTGACGGTACGATTGACATGATAGTAACCGACCACTCACCGCACGCACCCGAAGAAAAGGATCGCGAATACATCTACGCGCCGAGCGGTTTCCCAGGTTTGGAGACGAGCGTCGGCGTTTTGTTCACGGAGCTTTATCATAAGGGCAAGATTGACTTGAAGACGCTTATCTCCAAGATGACGGCGGAACCTGCGCGGATTTTCGGGCTGGACGCCGGTACGTTATCGATAGACGCGCCCGCCGACATTACGATTATCGACCCCGACCTCGTGTGGACGGTTGACGCCAAGAATTTCTACACCAAAGGGAGCCATTCGCCGTTTATCGGGCGCGAGCTGAAGGGACGGGCTGTGGCGACGATTGTCGGCGGCAACTTAATGAAGCTCAATCAGCGGTAAAAAAAGTCCTCCGCGCAGATTGCGGGGGATTTTTTTATTGACAGCGGCGGGCGTCGAAACTAAAATACTTTCCAAATTCCAAAGGAGATGACCTTAATGGCAGAGATTAAATTTGTCGAGGCGGCGACGCTCAAGGCTAAGCCCTACGTTTCCAAAATCGGCTTCGGCACGCACTTTAGCGATTATATGTTCGTCATGGACTACGACTCCGCGCAGGGTTGGCACGACGCGAGGATTGTTCCGCACGAAAAGATTTCGATTGACCCCGCCAACGCGACGCTCCATTACGGGCAGGCGATATTCGAGGGGCTTAAGGCTTATCGTCAGGGCAACAAGGCTGTCGTCTTCCGCGCCACCGACCATCTTAAACGCCTCAATCGTTCCGCGCAGATTCTTGACATCCCCGAATTGCCGTTCGACGTGATACACGCGGGCTTGTTGAAGCTAATCGACATCGAAAAGGACTGGATACCGACGGAAAAGGGGCAAAGCCTGTACATACGCCCGTTTGTGTTCGCGACCGACGAGGTTTTGGGCGTCAGCGTCAGCAAAAAGTACAAGTTCATGATAATCCTGTCGCCGGTGGCGGCGTACTATGCTCACGGTTTCGCGCCCGTCAAAATTATGGTTGAGGACAAATACGTCCGAGCGGTGCGCGGCGGCTTGGGTGCGGCTAAGACCCCTGCCAATTATGCGGCGAGCTTACATGCGGGCTTGGTGGCACACGATATAGGCTTTGACCAAGTGCTTTGGCTCGACGGCGTGGAGCGCAAGTATATCGAGGAAGTCGGCTCAATGAATATCCTGTTCAAAATCGCGGGCGAGATAGTATCGCCTTCGCCGCAGATTCAGACGTCGATATTGGACGGCATCACGCGGCGCACGGTGAATCAAATCGCCAAATCGTGGGGAATGCCGGTGGTTGAGCGTCGCATATCGATAGACGAGATAATCGCGGCTCACGAAGACGGGCGGCTTGAGGAAGTCTTTGGCAGCGGCACGGCGGCGGTAATTTCGCCCGTCGGAGTTTTGCGCTACAAGGGCAAGGATTACGTTATCGGCGACGGCAAGATTGGAGCCTTCGCGCAGAAGATGTACGACTTCATTGAGGGCTTGCACGTCGGCGAAGTCGAGGATACATTTGGCTTTATCGAGGTCGCGGGCGAATATTGAACTCCGCCGTAAAATACGAAAGCCCCTGTCGTGTGGACGGGGGCAATTTTTTTATGCAGTATCGCGGGATATAAGAAGCAATGTTTATTAAATACCCTCCGATACGTTACGTTTATGGAAGAAAAAATTCGTCGTCGTGAAGACTTCGAGCGTCTCTTGATAATTTTGGATTTCCCGCAACGAATCAGTCAACATGTAAAACATCTTGAAATTCGCGTTCAATAAGTTCCAAAAGTCTCTGACGTATGTGCGCGAGTCGAGATTAAAGCCGCCGAATTTCATGCCCCTCCACGTCCATTTTCAAGAAGTCTATGTGGTCAATATTATTTTCCGCGCAGTAATTATCCGGCGTGAACAGCTGAACGGTTTCCGACTTGGAATAGTCTATGCCGAAATAATCAAGCTGACGGTCATACAAGCTCGCCAAACCGGAATTTTCGCGATCGTAATGCAACGTAGCCTCCGACGGCGAATCACTCAAGCCGAAGTTGTTAAGCCGAACCTCGCCCGCATAATGGGTAAGGCGCGGCGCAGTATTTTTTTGCAGATTGGCGAACGTCTCCTTGGCAGGCTCGAACGAATGAATCTGCGCGTTCGGGAAAACGTTCATGAGCAGGGCGATATAGTTGCCGACATTGGCACCGACGTCGAACAGGACGGGCTCATTACGGACGCCGATATTATCGCGCAGGATATTCAAGATAGCGAATTCGCCGCTCGTGAAGACGTTGCCGCCTCCGCCGAGATTCATTCCTCTCAACGACAGCCGATAAAGATTCTGCCATAAATTAAAAAATTCGCCCGACCCGAACACGCGTTTAAAGGCGACGTGCATTTTGGTCAGCGAATCGTCGAAGGCGTCATTGGTGATTAGGACTTCGTAAGCCGCATGAATGGCTTGCAAGTCCCGCGAGCCTATAATTTCGATGCCGTTTCGCAACCGACGAGGACATATTTTTTTGCAAAGCAAAAGTGCCGCCTTTCGACGACACTTGAGTTTTCGATATGGTGCGGTTGACGAGACTTGAACTCATACGCCCTTGCGAGCACTACCCCCTCAAAGTAGCGTGTCTGCCAGTTCCACCACAACCGCATTTTAAGTTGTTGGTGCGGTCGATGAGACTTGAACTCATACCCCCGAATGAGGACTGCCCCCTCAAAGCAGCGCGTCTGCCTATTCCGCCACGACCGCATATTTAATTTTGAATTGGTGCGGCAGAGAGGACTTGAACCTCCACGGGGTCGCCCCCACCAGCGCCTGAAGCTGGCGCGTCTGCCATTCCGCCACTGCCGCACATGCCGAGGACCGGAATCGAACCGGTACGAGCTTTTACACTCGCAGGATTTTAAGTCCCGTGCGTCTGCCAGTTCCGCCACCCCGGCGAGTGGAGCGGGTGATGGGAATCGAACCCACGTGATCAGCTTGGAAGGCTGGAGCTCTACCATTGAGCTACACCCGCATGGAGCCGACTATAGGACTTGAACCTACAACCTACTGATTACAAATCAGTTGCTCTGCCAATTGAGCTAAGTCGGCGCAAAGATTTACTCTTAAAATCGAAATGGTGCCTCAGCGCGGAATCGAACCACGGACACGGGGATTTTCAGTCCCCTGCT
>ERZ842401.5463-NODE-5463-length-14093-cov-4.448568_pt1 | contig 14093 bp, 14 predicted proteins | sample MGYA00521270_ERZ842401 | MGnify/ENA primary metagenome ERZ842401 (study PRJEB31892, sample SAMEA3878208) | bioreactor metagenome | biome: Moose rumen | place: Sweden | collected 2011-10 | study: EMG produced TPA metagenomics assembly of the PRJEB12797 data set... | reverse complement strand
GAAAAATCGCCAGTGCCGTCGTCATGCCGATTGACGTAAATAAAACCGTAACGTTTGGCATATTGTCCGTTGCTTGCACTTACCAAGTCAATCGGTCCCCAAGTTGTGTAGCCGATAAGCGGCACGCCTTCTTCAACAGCTGCACTCATGGCGCGGATATGTTCACGAAAATAATTTATGCGGTAGCTGTCATGAATTTTCCCGCCATCTTCAACTTTATCAAACGCGCCGAAACCATTTTCAACAATCATAAGCGGCGTATTCGGATAGCGTGACGCCAATTTATTCAATGTCCAACGTAACCCGTCAGGGTCAATTTGCCAGCCCCAATCGCTTGCTTTAAGATATGGATTTTTCGCGCCGCCCATCATATTGCCTTTCACTTGCGCGGCGTTTTCGTCAACAGTCACGCAATTTGACATGTAATAGCTGAAAGTGTAAAAATCGACGACGCCTTCACGCAAAATTTTTTTGTCGTCTTCGTTATCCATGAAGGTCGTATCAACGCCCATATCTTGATAGAATTTTTTTGCAAAGTAAGGATACTCGCCACGAACTTGCACGTCTCCGCAGATGTCGTTGCATAAAGAATCGCGCCGCTGATCTTCCAACATATCTTTGGGATTAGGCGTCAAAGGATACCAAGTAATGTGGCAAATCATATTTCCGATTTTGAAATTGGGATTGATTTTGTGTCCCGCAATAACCGCCTTCGCACTTGCTACAAATTCGTTGTGTACGGCTTGAATTCTTTCTTGCGGAATGTCCTTCATTTCGGGAAATTTGCAAGGTGCAGTACGGTTTAAATCTTCGTCCTGAACGACGCCGACGCCATAAAGGTTACCCATATGCGGTTCCATTATCGGCATATTTATTTCGTTGAACGTCAACCAATATTTGACTTTGTCCTTGTAACGTTCAAAGCAAGTCACCGCATATTTTATAAAAAGGTCGATAGTCTTGCGATTATAAAAGCCGTGATATTTTTTCACAATCTCAAAAGGAATTTCGTAATGGCAGAGAGTTATCAACGGTTCAATATTATATTTTTTGCACTCATCAATAAGATTGTCATAAAATTTCAAGCCAGCTTCGTTAGGTTCGGCGTCGTCACCGTTCGGAAAAATTCTCGCCCAGTTGATTGAAAAACGATAACACTTAAAGCCCATTTCGGCGAACAGTGCAATATCTTCCTTGTAGTGATGGTACATGTCTATAGCCTCGTGTGAGGGGTAAGTGTAGCCTTCTTCGCACGAAAGCATGACTCGTTCACCGCGAGCGACCTTCATGCGGTCTTGGCCTGCCGGGATTGTGTCTACGCTTGAGAGTCCTCGTCCGTCTGAGTCGTAAGCTCCTTCGCACTGGTTAGCAGCAGTTGCTCCTCCCCAAAGGAAATCGGGCGGAAATACATTGCTTGACATAACAATATGCCTCCTTTATGCAGTTATAGAATTTTGGGAAAAGTTATGTGCAAATAATAGCAGACAGTGAATAAAATATCCTCCCCTGAATCTCTCAGAGGAGGCGCATTTACATGTTGAGAAGTTTTGCGGAATTGTCGCAGAATATTTTTCTTTTCTCGTCCTCAGTCAACGGCAAAGAGGCTATGTCCTTGAGAGTCTGACTCTGAGATGCCCAAGGGGAATCCGTCCCGAATAATACTCTGTCAGCCCCAAAGCTGCGAATAATCCTCACGAACTCCTCAGCTCCGAGCATAAAGCACTCCTCACGCGATGAGTAATACCCGTCGTCCAGAGCCTCGAACTCCCCCAACGAAAACGCCGTATCAATATATACATTGCTGTGCGCAAAGACTTCTTCAGCTTCTCTCCACGCTCTCCAGCCTCCCATATGCGCAAGTATCACCCTAACTTCTCCGGCTTCACGAAGTGCACAAGCTATATTCTCAGGAAGTGCATTGCCGTTACCGGGAAAGCCTATATCCCACCCGGCATGAAGCATCACGATCAGGCCAAGCTCCCCGCATTTCCGCAATATCTTCACGCAGCGTTCGTCGTCAACACTTACTCCTTGATACACAGGGTGCAGCTTTATTCCCAGCATTCCAGCTTTCTGCAGTCTCTCCAGCTCATGAGCATAGTCCTCAAAGTCAGGGTGCATTGCTCCGAACGACATTATCCCCGTATCGGAGAATCTCCCGTTTATCGCTATTGACGAGTCATTGACGTGAACGACCTGCTTCGGATTCGTGGCGACCGGCTGTATCACAGAACAGGAAATGCCCGCATCAGCCATTGACCGAGCGAGCATGTTTACCGTCCCGTCCGTGAAAGCTCTGCTGTGGCTCTTGGCCTTGAGGCTGGATATTGCACGGGCAGCTATCTTTTCGGGGAATGTGTGGGTGTGGATGTCTATTACTCTCACTTACTCATCACCCAATGCGCTGGACTGTCTCACCGTTACAGTCTTGGTGTAGCATGAGAACGCATCATCGACAAATTTTTTGTCAGGCTTCGGCGTAATTATGCTCACTACAGGGACAATCACAAACCCTGCCAGCATACAGAACGCACCTGCATTAATGGGAGACCTCAGCAATTCCGGGAACTCCGGCCTTACGAAGATATTAGCGACCATGACGACGCTGGAAAAAAGAAAGTTCACCCAGCAGGATAATTTCGTTACTCCCTTCCAGTAAAGGCTGTACATGAACGGCGCGAGGAATGCTCCTGCAAGTGCTCCCCAAGATACGCCCATTAACTGCGCTATGAACGTTACGTTTGAGCTGTACTGAATCAGCGCAAGCACTACGGATATTGCTATAAACGCCACGATTAACACCCTCATGATAAATACTTGGCGTTTCTCGTCCATGTCCTTAATGACGTGTCCCTTCAGGAGGTCGAGAGTCAGAGTCGAGCTTGAGGCAAGTACCAAAGATGACAGAGTAGACATTGATGCAGAGAGGACAAGAATCACGACTACACCGAGCAGAATATCAGGCAGTCCGGATAACATTATGGGTATCACTGAGTCGTAGCCTTCAGCCGGGACTCCTAAGCCTGCGGGGTCAACCTGAGCAGTGAATAATCTTCCGAAGCCTCCCAAGAAATAGCACCCTCCTGACACTACAAGCGCAAAAAGTGTAGATATTACTGTGCCCTTGTTGATGTCGCCCTCATTCTTGATCGCATAAAACTTCTGCACCATCTGAGGCAGTCCCCAAGTTCCGAGACTGGTTAAGATTATTACGCCGAGAAGGTTGACAGGATCAGGTCCGAAGAATGATGCGAATACTCCGGGAGCTTTTGCGAGTTCACCTTGTGCGTGAGGGTCTGCTATCTGCGAAATGCCAGCAACAGAAGCAATAAACCCTCCTTTGCTCTCAAGTACTGCGATAATCACTGCCACTATTCCGGCCAGCATGATTATTCCCTGTATGAAGTCGTTGATGGCTGTAGCCATATATCCCCCTGCAATGACGTAAATACCCGTAAGGACTGCCATGAAGATTACGCACACGGAGTAATCTATGCTGAAGGCCATTCCGAACAAGCGGCTGAGTCCGTTATAGAGAGATGCTGTGTAGGGTATCAGGAACACGAAGCATATTACTGATGCAGCAATTTTGAGAGCGTCGCTGCTGAAACGTTTTCCGAAGAAGTCCGGCATTGTTGCGCTGGCCAAGTACTGACTCATGATGCGGGTACGTCTGCCGAGAACTGCCCATGCCATGAGCGAGCCGATAAATGCGTTGCCGAGTCCGACCCATGTAGTGGCGAGACCGTAACGCCAGCCGAACTGACCTGCATAGCCCACGAAGACAACGGCAGAGAAATAGCTCGTCCCGTACGCAAAAGCTGTGAGCCACGGCCCGACGGATCTTCCGGCCAAGACGAAGCCGCTTACGTCAGTAGAATGTTTACGGCAGTATAAGCCTATACCTAACATGACTCCGAAGAATATTACGACCAACAATATTTTGATAAGCATAGAATATATCACTCCTAGAAATTGTCGCGAGAAAGATTAGCCCCTCATTTGCGTAAAATCAACACTCACAAAAGCTCTAAACTCTCCAAATCATCAGGCACATAGATATTCCCTGAGAAATACTTCATGCCTTCATGAGTGTAAAGTTCCCGCCTGTGAGCTAAGTCCGAATCGTTAGTGTGGTAGAGCAGGAGATTTTTTGCGTGTAATCTCTGAGCCAGTTCGCAGGCATCTTTGACGGTGGAATGATTTTTCTCGTAGGGCTTGAACTTTTCGGCCTCTGACCATAGACAAAACGCCTCGTGAAGTATCCAGTCAGCATTTTGCGCATAATGTTCACACTGGGGCTTGCAGGGTTCATCTCCGTAACAGGTGAGGGATTTTCCGGAAGAGTAAAGCATTCTGAAGCCGAACTGTTTTGTGCGGTTTGAGCCTATGTCAAAGAACGTGAACTTTTGGCCTAGAAGTGAGCATTTTTCTCCGTCATGAAGAGTGTGAAGGTGTATGCGCTTATCAAGAAAAGCAGCTTGATACGGGAGCAGCAGTTTATTCACCAGTTCACGGATTAACGGGATAACCTCATCATTGGAGTAAATATTGATGTCTCCTGAGAAGGTGTCTTTGTTCATGAGCTGGGCTGAGATTCTGATTATCCAGATTATGCCGAGCAAGTGGTCAATATGTGAGTGAGTGATGAATATATCGTGAATGTCCTGCAGGCAGAAGCCCGCATGTCTGAGCCGGTGAAGGATGGTGTTTCCTCCGCCGGTATCGATAAGCAGGCTGTTTGTGCCTTCGGAGAGGATGAAGCAGGTGTTGTAGCACTCAGTTACGAGAGCGTTACCTGTGCCGAGCATGGTGATAATCATTGAGCTGTAACTAGAGCACGACGGCTATTCCTAGAGAGCGAGCCAAGCTGAGTATGGCATTCTCTGACAATGTGCTGATTTCCTCGATCAGGGAAACAGGAAGATTTTTCTTCAGCATATCCGAAGCTACACGCTCATTAGTACTCTGTACACCCTCTGCGAGACCTTCTGCGAGACCTTCTGCGAGACCTTCTGCCCGGCCTTTGGTATGACCTTCTGCGAGACCTTTGGCTCTGGCTTCCTCCCGCTCTTCCTCCTTGAACCACTCAAGCTCCTGAGCCTCGTTCCATTCTGTTAAATACATTCCTTTCACCTCCGCTCTATGCGCCATCAAAAACTTCTTCAGCGTAAAATCATCCGGCATTTCCTTAAGGGCTGCATCTACTGCCTCATCAAGACTGTCAGTTATTTCCTGATGCCTTCTGATCCCGTCAATAAACCATGAATATTCCATCATTTGGCGGCACTGTTCCATCAGCCTTTTATTTTTGCCGTAATTGATGTTCAGCATGTGAACCCTTACGTCTATATCAGGCTCTTCACCGTCATCAACAAATGCATCTCTCAAGCTGAGTACTATTTCTTCGGGCTGGTCTTCTGTCCCGTTGTAAAAGCATATGCACTTAGGCTTCGGCAGCTTCCATAGTTTACGGCTGTACCTGTTGAACTTATGTTCTGCTAAGTACTTCTCATACAGCCTCGCCGCATAAAGAAATATCCTTATCGCAAGATTCGGGCTGAATGTCGACTGATGCTCCCATATGCACATAACAAACGCTATGATAAACGATACATCATTCTTCATCCCCAAGTACACCGCGTCCTCTATCGTGTTGAACTCTACATCTTCAGGATTCGTGAAGTGTGAATCCGTCAATGCATTATAGAGATTGAGCGTCCATTCTTTGTGGTCTGGATTCCCAAAAATGAATTTGAACAATCTATCCTTGTGCTGCTTACTGATTAACGGCAAAATATCGTCTCCTTATCTGATTACTTCTTCCCATTCAGCAATAATCTTTCTGGCCTTCAGCTCCTCAAGCTCATGCTCGATATATCCCCATGCATTAACAGGAATTTCTGCCCTTACGCCTACACTCCCTCCGTAAGTCCACTCCATCCCTGACGCTCCTGCACTCTCCAGAATACGCGTAACATTCCCCATCGCACCATACCCCAGAGACACAGTAAGCCCTCTCGTCATCACCCGTTCTACTCTGCCTGCAAGGTCAAGGGCTTTTGCTGCCGTTCCTCCGTAAGCATCAATCAGTCCCCTCACTCCCAGCTTCACCCCTCCAAAGTAGCGCGTAACTACTACCATAACATTCACCAGCCCGGAATGCTTTATTGCGTTGAGTATCGGCCGTCCTGCTGTTCCGGAAGGCTCTCCGTCGTCAGAACTGTACTCTGTCCCGTTGCTGAGGACATACGCCCGGCAGTTATGGGTTGCGTCCCTGTGCTGAGAGACTATCTGAGTCAGAAACTCCCTCGCTTCTGTCTCGTCATGACACACTGACACGTTCCCGATAAACACCGAACGCTTTATCTTTTCCTCGTAAGTTACCGGCTGTGCAGGCTCGCTATAGGCACTCGTCCCAAGCATCCTTAATTTTGCGCCAAGAGTTCGCTATTGCGTCAGAAAGCACACGTGTATCACTCAGCACCGGCATGAAGTTATTATCACCGTTCCAGCGCGGGACTATATGCCTGTGAAGGTGTCCTGCAACTCCTGCTCCTGCTGTCAAGCCTAAGTTAATGCCCATGTTGAAGCCGTCAGGACGCATTACCTTCTTGAGAACGGTTATTGCCTTTGAGGTCAGGCCGTGAAGTTCAAGCACTTCCTCATCAGTCAACGACTCGTAAATATTCGTGTGCCTGAAGGGAATAACCATCATGTGCCCAGGATTGTACGGGTAAAGATTCATGATGACGAAGCATGTTTTGCCCCTGTGAACAATAAAATGCTCGTCGTCCTTGTGCTCTGCCGGGAAGTCGCAGAATATGCACCCCTCATGTTTGGGAGCCTCAATGTATGACATTCTCCACGTAGCGTAAAGCTGCTGCATAAAATATTCCTCCTGAAGTTTTGGGTATTGCTAAGATTATAACGTATAATTTGCTGCAACTTCATTCATACTAAGGAGGATGTATCATGCGCAGGTTACTATCATTAAGCATTGTTCTTGTCCTTGTAAGCACGTCGGCATTTGCTGAGACGGTCATCAAGATTTCCCATCAGGGCACAGCAGATCCGGAAGTCAATATTCAGAGCTATTTTGTCAAGGAGTTCACATCCCGAACTACGGCCAAGACCAACGGCAGCATCACGTTCGAGGTTTACCCTGATGAACAGCTCGGCAGTGAAGAACAGAGAATGGAGCTGATGATGAAGTCCGGACTCAACCAGCCCGTAGCAGACATCTCGTCGTTCAACGCTCTCGGAACAGTTTTGCCCGAACTCTACCCGTCAGCAATTCCCTTCATGTTCAACAGCTACGAATCTGCACACATATTCTTTGACACGAGCGAGTACATGGCCAAGCTCAAAGCGTTATTCCGTGAACGTACCGGCTGCGTCATGCTTGAAGTAGTCGAGGAAGGAGGATTCTTAGCGTTCACGAACAGCAAGCACGAGATTCACAGCCCTAAAGACTTTGCAGGCCTGAAGTTCCGCGCAATGGATGAGGGGCAGATAGCGATATTCCGAGCCTTCGGAGCAACAGGTACACCTATTCCTTGGGGCGAGGTCTACATGGCACTCAAGACCGGAGTAGTTGACGGGCAGATGAACCCAGCGTTCTACATTTTGCTTGGGAGTCTGCCTGAAGTCCAGAAGTACATGACCCTTGCGAACATTCAGTACTCAGACCAGTTCTTGACGATAAACGGCGATTTGTTCGACAGCCTCAGCGAGTCAGAGAGAGCCGCAATAGTCGAAGCAGCCCGTGAAGCAAATGCACTCACACGTACACGCATAGAGGCTCAAGACTCAGAGCAGGTCGAAGAGTGCAGGCAGAAGGGTATGAATGTTTATGCTCCTAACGCTGAAGAGATGGACGAGTTCCGCGAGATAGGACAGCCCGGCTACATCGAGTGGCTGAAGGGAAGGCTCGAAGATTCGCAGTGGCTTGATATGGCGTTGAGGGACGCAGAAAGTGCTAATGCGAAAGCTCAGTAGGTTTATTGCTCTCACCAGTGGGATAATCTCGTGCATTTTCCTGCTGGTGAACATTGCTGATATTACGCTGGGAGTCATTGCCCGGCAGGCAGGCATAAGCTCCATAGTCTGGACGGAAGAGCTTGCGAGAATCTCCCTTGTGTGGTGCGTAATGATGGGAGCATCAGCGGCATTTTACGAGGGCGATAACATGTCAATAGACTTTGCGGTCAATATGCTTCCTGATTGGGCAAAGAGAATATGCAGGGGTATAGCGTTCATGATTGAGTGTGTAGTGCTGGGAGTTCTGGTGTATTACGGAGCGCAGAATGTAGCAGGAGGCTGGACAATGAAGACTCTTGCTCTGCGTATTCCCCGTGCTGTGCCGTTAATGGCTGTACCAATAGGTATGGGGTTATTCTTGTCCGTGCTGGTGAGTAAGTTCTTCATCATGGAGCGTTGAGGAATGTACGACATAATATTATTCATGGGCTTCATAGCGCAAATGTTAATAGGCGTTCCGTTGTATGCGGCTCTGCTCATGACCAGCTTACTCGGACTCTTAGGCACAGGAAACTTCACGCTGTTACGTGTAATCCCCCAGCAGTTTTATGGCGGAATGGACGGCTTCACGCTTATGGCTTTACCGTTCTTCATACTGACGGGAAGTCTCATGAACCGTTCAGGCCTCACAGACAGGCTCATAGATTTCAGCAGGCTCGTCGTCGGAAGAGTCAGAGGAGGTTTAGGGTATGTTAATGTTGTGGGAAGTGTAGTGTTTGCCGGAGTGAATGGGAGTGCAGCAGCCGATGCCTCAGCACTTGGGTCAATACTTATCCCTGCAATGGTAAAGGAGGGATTTCCTGTTGCTTATTCTGCGGGGATAACTGCGGGAAGTTCGCTAATCGGGCCGATAATTCCTCCGAGCGTATTCATGATAATCTATGCCTCACTCACAAATACATCAATAGGCGGACTCTTTGCAGCAGGAATATTCCCCGGTCTTGCACTTGGCCTTGCCTTCATGATTATGAACTGGTATTACTCACGAAAATACAACGTCCCTGTAACTGACATAGAAGAGGTCTACAGCCATAAATGGGATATACTCCGGCGTTCAGTTCTTGCGCTGATAGCTCCGGCGATAATCATGGGCGGAATAATGGAGGGCTTTGTTACGCCAACGGAGTCTGGAGCATTGGCGTGCCTGTACTGCGTGTTTGTGGGGTTCTTCGTAACGAGGGAGCTGACTCTGAAGAAATTATGCCTCTCACTTTACGAGACCATCAGGAACACAGCCGCAATATTTCTCATAATGGGAGCAGCATCAGTTGTCGGATGGTATTTGAAGTACGAGCGCATAACCCAGTCAATAAGCAGTCTAATCATAAACTCTGGGCTTCTTGGGCATTCATGGCTCTTGATGGTAGTGCTGAGTATGGCAATTTTCGTTATAGGTATGTTCATGGAGGAAGTTGCTGTGTTGACGCTTCTCACGCCTATTTTTGCGCCCCTTGCTGTGCGTGCAGGGATTAACCCCTTCCAGTTCGGAGTGGTGATGACCTTGAACGTTACGATTGCGTTAATCACTCCGCCTGTAGGAGCATGTAACTATATCGTTGCGGCATTGGGACATATTCCTATAGGTGAGCTTTTCAGGGAGATATGGCCGTTTGTGCTGGTCGCGATGAGTGTCTTGTTACTGATAATAACGTTTCCTTTCCTGACTACGACTATACCGTTAATGATGGGAATGTGAGGTGAAAAACTTGCTGATTGAGAATCATGAACGCTTGGTGCAGGCGAGTCTTTATCCTGAACGTATATTGGCGCGGAGCTGGTATTACGGTGAGAGACTGCCGGGAAGTCTTCCTGAAGTGTGGCTACGAGAGAGTGTGTACGAGAGGCTAATTGCTGCGGCCGAGTCATTGCCTGAAGGAATGCGTCTGGTGATATGGGACGGCTGGAGGTCGTATGAATTGCAGTCTGAACTCTACAGGATACTTCTTGAACGCATCATGTCTCAGGGAATCCCGGAGTCCGAAGCCCGCAAAAGAGCTTCTGTCTTCGTAGCAATACCTTCACGTGAAGCAGGCACAGTCTCCGGGCACTTAACGGGAGGAGCAGTAGACCTGACGATAGCGGACACGAAAGGGCATTATCTGGACATGGGAGGGAGTTTTGACGAGACGGAGGAACATTCCCGCACGGACTACTACGAACGCTCAGAGAATGAGAATATCACTGCGCGGGACAACAGAAGGCTGTTAGTGAGCATAATGGAGAGAGCAGGCTTCAGCAATTACGCTTCTGAGTGGTGGCACTATGATTACGGTAACAGGCAGTGGGCAGAGAAGACAGGAGCACCTCATGCTTTTTACGGATATATTGAGCCTCCGTTCAAGTGGAACAAGTAACAAAAAAAGGGACAGGATGACGAGTCCTGCCCCCCACTAATTTCTATGATGGATTAGTTTACGCGCTTGAAGATCAATTTCATAGATGCTTCTCCTATCACAGAAGAGCCTGTTGAACCTATACTAAGAACTTGCTCTGGAGTGATCATATCAACTGCATACTCTATCGTTGAAACGTCTAACAGCCTGTATCTGTAAGCCGTATATCCTATAGTATCCTTAGTGCCTGTTTCTTTGCTGATAGTATCATTAGCTGTAACGCTACACTCTATCGGCCCCATAGCTACAATACATGCCATACCTCCTGTTCTTTCTGAGGCTTGACCGATAAGTTCTCCGTTGTCTCTTCTTCTCATTTTGGCAATGAAGCCGTAATCTGTTGCTCTACGTCCCCTCACTTCTTCGTCATGACTGATGGTCAGCATATAGTTGCCGCTGGTACTGCCCTGTTCTGTGAATATCTCGAAATTTGTTACCTCAATCCCCAACGTTATACTGACAGCTTCAACATAGTCTGCTGTACAACTGTCCATGACCTGCTGACTTGTGATTTCTCCTCTGGAATTATACGTTGCTGTACTCTTTGTGTATGTGAGTTCACCAGAGTCAACTTGCCATATCCCGTTAAAATTCCCGCTCAATGTATATTCTCCGCCCGGATTCTCTGGTGTGCTGGGAGTGTTAGGTGTTGTAGGTGTTGAAGGTTCATTATCTGCACTGTCAGGAACATCCGGAATTTCAGGTGTGTACGGCGTATCAGGAACGTTTGGTGTCTCTGGCACATATGGCATGTCAGATTCATTAGGATTCTCAGGAACATTAATATCCTCACTGCTGAGGTCTGACCCTCCAGAACTTCCTCCGCCGCCGCAGCCAAAAGACACCACAACGCACATCATCATTGCCATAACTGCGAGCCAGCACAAAAATTTTCCGCGTAACTTCATAACAAATACCTCCTTAATATTGGCAACAGAAATTTATGCGCACGACCATACCTAACTTTCACTCTATGCTATAATTATGTGCAAGCAAAGAGGTGAGCCAGCCCAAAACTGGCCGTGCAAAGAATAAATCTATGACTTGTATTTTAGCACAACCCCTTTGCTTTTTCATTCTCATCATACGGCAAATCTTGTTCATAAGCTGGTAGAATATCTTCACACAAAATCTTAACGTCAATGGAGGAATAATCTACATCATGCGCAAACTAATAACAATCTCACTCACTCTGGCACTCTTGGCCTCATGTGCTTATGCTGAACCCGTCAAGCACTCACAGTGTTACGACCTCGAAGAACTGACAGTACTTGACAAGCAGGACGTAGCTGGAGGACTAGGCACACTTTACGGAGAGTTCGCCTTTATCCGCGACAATGCCCGCGAAGAAGATGCCATCAAGGAAATCGGCTTCATGACCCTCAAGCAGGGAGCATACATAGGCCTTCACGCTCATAACGACAATGAAGATGCGTACCTGATACTTTCCGGCACAGGTATATTCATGGACGGAGAGGGCAATGCGTGGACAGTCAAAGCCGGAGATATGACCATAGCCAGACCCGGACAGTCTCACGGCCTAGCGAATCTCAGCACAGAGGATTTAGTGTTTCTGGACATCATCGCCAAGAATCACAGCGCAGACCTTGAGGCCATCAAGGCTAATCCTACTCCTCAGTTCTTTCCTGCAGAAAAACTCTTCGACAAGAACACTGAACACGCAGGAGGAACAGGCAAAGGTACACTCTACGGAAAGTTCGCATTCAGGCGTGAACAGGCCACAGTGAATCAGGCCATAAAGGAAATCGGATTAATGACGCTCAAGCCCGGCGAGTCTATAGGACTTCACAAACATGCTGACAACGAGGACACATATATTATTCTGTCAGGCGAGGGATTATTCACTGACGGAGAAGGCGGAGAATATGTAGTCGGGCCGCAGTCAGTAACTATAGCTGTTGCAGGAGAATCGCATTCACTGACTAACACGGGCAATGAGGACTTAGTGTTTATTGACCTGATAGCCCAAAACCACGCACTCAAGAAGTAGCGCACAAAAAAAATCCCCTCTGCCGACTTCACAGGGGGGATTCACCATATAGAAGGCTGTTTATGCTTTATGAGCTTTATGCTTTTACTAGGTCGTTGAACCTCTTCACGTATATCTTCCTGAAGGCTTCGTACTCACCGAGTCCCTTGCCGGTAAACACAGTCCTGTAACCTGCATTCCTGAGCTGCCACATGAACGAGTTATCTGAGTTATAGAGTTCTCCTGCCATGTAATCGCCCCAAGCAACCACTAACGGCACTATCTCGACCTGTGCATCACGCGTAACTGCCTGACGTTCCTTGAGGTGAGCTACTGCCTGGCCTACGCTGTCCCTATCGCTGAGCTTGATTACCTCCATGTTCTTGAAGCCCTTATCGTGGAGCTTGCTGCCTAACAGGTCATAGCCTTTGTCATTGTATGCGCTGGCCTCATGTCCTACAAGAATATACTCATTGTTCGGATCGGGCTGCATGATGTCTATCATGATGTCAGCTACTTCCTCACATGAACGAGGGCTGTACATTACTGCGTTAGTCATGCGGATGTCTATTGTCTCACGGTAGAAGTCGAGTCTGCTGCGTAAGCTGTTATAGAGTTCACCTTCAGCAAAGAACACCGGAACTGCTATAGCCTCGCTGTACTTGTGGACTATCGAGTCCTGAATTGCTGCCTCGACAGTGTAGACTCTCTTGCCGTTAATGCCGTTCACTGCTTTAGCTGTCGGGTTGTCGGTGTAGACCTGAAGCACCCGCAAGCCTGTCGCTGCCTCAAGCTCTGCCTGAATCTTCTCGTAGCTCTCTTCAGCTGCCCTAAGAATGCTCGTACCAAAACTGCATAAGAATATTACTGTATCTTTATCCGTCATCATTTACCTCCTGATAGTATTTGCCTTGCGTTAATGAGGCTGGTATCTGTCGGCGGCTCTGTCCCCTCAAGCGGATAGTCAAGCCCAAGTTTCCGCCACTTATCTGCACCTAATGTGTGATACGGCAGAACGTCAACCCTCTTAATGTTCGTCAATGTGTCCAGAAACTCCCGAAGCCTCAGTAAATCCCCTTCATCATCAGTAACTCCGGGCACTAATACATGACGTATCCATACCGTCTTATGAATCTCTGAGAGGTACTTTGCCGCGTCAAGAATGTTCGTGTTATCCCAGCCTGTCAATGCTTTGTGCTTGGCCGGATCAATATGCTTTATGTCCAGAAGCACAAGGTCTGTAACGCTCATAAGTTCCGTAAACTTTGTGAAAAATGGGGCTGCTCTCGTGAATGGCTGTGCTGAAGTGTCAAGAGCAGTGTTAATCTTGCGCCTGTGTGCCTCAGTGAACAGCTCACTCACAAAATCTATCTGCATTAACGGCTCTCCTCCGCTGACTGTGATTCCTCCCTGCTTCCTCCAGTACGAGCGGTAACGTTCTGCACGGTCAAGCAGCTCATCAGCCGAAAACTCTTCTGCTCCTTCAGTGTTCCATGTGTCTGCGTTATGGCAGTACTTACAGCGCATAGGACACCCCTTCAGGAAAATCAAGAATCTTATCCCCGGCCCGTCTACAGCACCGAAAGTCTCCGTTGAGTGCACCAGCCCCTTAATCATTCACATTACATCCGCTTATGACACGTGCGGGCTATTACGTCTAACTGCTG